>Ga0182021_10000026_pt1 | contig 126886 bp, 115 predicted proteins | sample 612E3MmetaG_FD_120493 | JGI IMG/M metagenome (GOLD analysis project Ga0182021, IMG submission 120493) | Permafrost microbial communities from Stordalen Mire, Sweden - 612E3M metaG (Illumina Assembly) | ecosystem: Environmental > Terrestrial > Soil > Wetlands > Permafrost | place: Sweden... | reverse complement strand
TCATTGATCAGTTCCCCAAAGCGGGACAATTGGTGCCGACGGGACAAGCAGTCGATCTTGTGGTGGCTCAAAAAGGTGAGAAAGCTAACGACATTCAGAACGTGCCATGACCAAATTGTACATCGCTCCATCTGTCCTCGCAGCCGATTTCTCGATTCTCGGTGAACAAGTCTCTCTTGCTGAAGAAGGGGGAGCGGATTGGATCCATTTGGATATCATGGATGGTCGCTTCGTCCCGAATATCACCTTCGGGCCGATGGTCGTTTCCGCCATCCGAAAGATGACGAAGCTCCCACTCGACACCCATCTGATGATCGTTGATGCAGACAAACACATAGAAGCATTTCGTGAAGCCGGATCTGATAGAATCACGGTACACCAGGAAGCCTGTCTCCACCTCCAAAGAACAGTCGCTCGCATACGGGAGCTGGGAGCCAAACCGGGCGTTGCCATCAATCCTGCTACTCCGAGCTCAACTCTCACGGAGATACTCTCTGACATCGATCTTGTTCTCGTGATGACGGTAAATCCCGGGTTCGGAGGTCAACGATTCCTTCCAGGCACCCTGAAAAAGATGCGAGAGATCAAATCAATGATCAAAGCATCGGGGCGCGATATCCGCCTGGAAGTCGACGGAGGCATTGACTCCTCGACGACCCCGCTCGTCACCGCTGCCGGGGCTGACACACTTGTTGCAGGAACATCTGTGTTTCGAAAACCTGATGTGCGCCGGGCTATCGCTGAATTGCGAGAGAGCGTGAACAAAAAGCGAGCTTCGAGGTAACAGGCCAACGACTTCCCGACTGCCCGTCAAGATCGTCACTCTTTTCCGCATCAACTTCAAACGCGCCTACCCTATCCATGGCCGGCACATTGCCCTGTTGGCATGACCGATCTAAGGTAGGCAATTCCCTTAGCCCCAAAGACTACGAACTGGGGCGCCTCAAGCCGCCGTCCAGTTCCCACCGTTCCCTCAGCTGCTGTAGACTTTATTTTGAATAAGGCTTGACATCGTCGATTCGATACCTTATATTTGAAGGTAGTTGGTCGCTTCTGACTTACTTAGTAAAGCCCAATCAGGTATTTCCTAATAAACTACTGGTTCAAACCATGCTCGATGACATCGACCAAAAGATCCTTGAAATCATTCAGATTGAGGGCCGAACGCGAAGAAACGATTTGGCGGATCGCGTTGGTCTTTCTCTTCCAGCAGTCAGTGAACGCCTCCGGAAACTCGAAGAGGGAGGGATCATCACCGGATACTATGCCAGATTGAACCATAAATCGCTTGGCAAGGATATCACGGCATTCGTCTTGGCGACCATCGACTCCTCGAAGCACTATGGGTCATTTATGGATCACATCGATACCACCGACGACATCCTTGAGTGTCATGCAATCACGGGAGAGGGGACGCACTTGCTGAAGATCCGCACGGAAAATACGGCAAGTCTCGAAAAGTTACTCGCGAAGATCCAATCCTGGACGGGCGTTACAAAGACAACTACCAGCATCGTTCTTTCAAGTCCAAAAGAAACGACTGTCATTAAACTTCATTCTCACAAATAACCACTCATCGTCACCCAGCAAGGAGCACTATGGCCAAGAGCCCAAAACCGGCATCAGGGGTGGAGAAGGTCATGAAGACCATCAAAGACCACTCCGTAAAGATCATCGATCTCAAATTCACCGACCTGATCGGACAGTGGCAGCACTTTTCGGTCACGACATCAGCATTCGATTCCGACATCTTTGAAGATGGGATAGGATTCGATGGATCGAGCATCAGAGGATTTCAAAAGATCCATGAAAGCGACATGCTCTTGTTCCCCGATCCGGGATCGGCGTTTCTCGATCCGTTCACGGAGGTCCCCACCTTGAGCCTGATCTGTGATATTGCCGATCCGATAACTCACGAGAACTATTCGAGAGATCCCAGGCATATCGCGAAGAAGGCTGAAGCGTACCTGCGCTCAACAGGGTTGGCTGACACCGCGTTTTTTGGTCCCGAGCCGGAGTTCTTCATCCTTGACCACGTGCGATTCGACCAGTCCCATCAATTCGGATACTACTACCTTGATTCAGATGAGGGAGCATGGAACAGCGGCGCAAGTGGAGAGCCGAATCTCGGACACAAACCACGAATGAAGGAGGGTTACTTTCCGGCCCCCCCGATCGACAGCCTGCAGGATCTGCGTTCAGAGATGGTCTTGACCATGCAAGATGTGGGAATCCCGGTCGAAGTTCATCACCACGAAGTGGCGACAGCCGGCCAGACGGAAATCGACATGCACCGGGATACTCTCGTGAAGATGGCCGATAATTATCTCCTGTACAAGTACGTGACAAAGAACGTGGCAAAAAAGCATGGAAAGACCGTTACCTTTATGCCAAAGCCGATCTTTGGAGACAATGGCTCCGGCATGCACGTTCACCAAAGCTTGTGGAAAGGCGGAAAGCCGCTGTTCTCTGGCAGCGGATATGCTGGTTTGAGCGAAATGGCGATGTATTACATCGGCGGACTCTTGAAACATGCTCCGGCACTTTGTGCCATAACGAATCCAACGACCAATTCCTACAAACGCCTCGTCCCCGGATATGAAGCGCCGGTCAACCTCGCATACTCACAACGCAATCGCTCCGCTTCCGTTCGCATTCCGATGTATTCTTCGAATCCGAAGGCGAAGCGCATCGAATTCCGCTGCCCCGATCCGACGTGCAACCCATATATCGGTTTTGCAGCCTTGCTGATGGCAGGTCTCGACGGAATCATCAACAAAATTGACCCCGGAAAGCCACTAGACAAAGACATCTACGACATGACTCCCGAACAATTGAGCGATGTGCCATCCACTCCAGGATCATTGGCCGCTTCGCTCGAGGCTCTCGAGAATGATCACGAATTCATGCTCCGTGGAGACGTTTTCACAGAAGACGTCATCGACACGTGGGTTGAGTACAAGAAGGAGAAGGAGATCGCACCTATGGCGCTGCGACCTCATCCGTATGAGTTCCTCCTGTACTACGACGCATAGTCTCTCGCGGCATTTACACCCAAACGACAGAGAAGGTCCTGACGAACGTCAGGACCTTTTTTGTTTTCCTACATTTCTTGCATTTCAGAGCCCTTCTTGGTACTTTGGCTTCGCACATGACTCTCTCAACCGACTACACCCGCATCAAATACGAAACCGATCACAGGATTTGCACTATCACGCTCAGCAGACCTGAGAAACACAATGCCCTTGATGACCTGATGATCTCCGAACTCACCTCGGCGTTCCAGAGCGCTCAGCGCGATAGCGAGGTTAAGGTGATCATGCTGAAAGGGGATGGGGAATCATTCTGCTCCGGAGCAGATCTCGAGTACCTGCAGCGAATTTCGAAATACGACTTCAACCAGAATCAGGAGGATTCGAATACGCTGATGCGGTTGTTTCTGCACATGTACACGCAGCGCAAACCTGTCATCGCTGTCGTCCAGGGCAATGCCCTCGCCGGTGGGTGCGGACTTGCAACCGTGTGCGATATTATTGTCGCATCAAGAGAAACAGCGCATTTCGGATATACAGAGGTCAAGCTCGGCTTCATTCCGGCGATTGTCCTCTTTTTTCTCGTTCGCCGCGTCGGAGAAGGTCGGGCACGCGAACTTGCCCTCCGTGGAAACATACTCTCCGCCGACGAAGCGTTGCAAATCGGACTTGTGAACTACGTTGTTCCGGAAACGGAAATTGAGAACTACAGCCAGTCGCTTGCTCTGGAAATTGCGAAGAATTGCAGTCCATCTTCGCTCGGCCTCATCAAAGAACTCTTTTCCCGAATTCACGGAATGTCCGTCAATGATGCCTTGAGCTATGCATCGAATCTCAATGCGCTCACGCGAATGACGGATGACTACAAGAAGGGGATTGAGTCCTTCCTGAAGAAGGAACCGACGAAGTGGTAGTTGCGCTTATCACAATCCGCTAAGCCTATGCATCCCAACCAGGAACGCCTTGCTTCCTATATCCGAACGATTCCCGACTTCCCAAAACCGGGGATCATGTTTCGAGACATCACGACGTTACTGAAGGACCGCAACGCACTCGCTGAAGCAACCCAGGTCCTCTATGAGCGATATCGGGAAGAACGCATTGACAAGATTGCATGCATCGAATCAAGAGGTTTCATCCTTGGTGCCGCGCTTGCTCTGAAGCTCGATTGTGGATTTGTTCCGATCCGCAAAAAGGGGAAACTCCCTGCGGAGAAACTTCAGCAGGAATACTCTCTCGAATATGGGACTGATGCCATCGAGATCCACATGGATGCAATTTCGGCCGGCGAACGGATTTTGATTCACGACGACCTCCTTGCCACCGGTGGAACCGTCGGAGCCGCGTGCAAACTTGTTGAAACGTTGGGCGGAACAATCGTCGGCCTTTCCTTTCTCATCGAACTCAGCTTCCTCAAGGGAAGGACGAGTCTCGGATCGTACGACGTCTTTTCCCTTATTGAATACGACGCGGAATGACCTCTCCCAAGTACCGTGCTCGCCCGACCGTCCTTCACATCTGAGAGGAAACCTCGTGCTCAGAACCGGTACTGCTGCCCCGTCATTTGAGGCAAAACTCCACACCGGAGATCTCTTTCGGCTCCAAGATATAAGAGACCAGTACCACCTCGTCCTGTATTTCTATCCAAGGGATTTCACCTACAGCTGCACACGAGAAGCCTGTTCTTTCAGAGACCATTACCAGGACATCAAGAATCTCCACACGCTCATTCTTGGCGTAAGTCCCGATTCGCTTGAGAGTCATCAACAATTCGCGCGCGAGCATCGATTGGCCTTTTCCTTGATCTCCGATCCGCGCCATGAGCTTGCTAAACTCTACAAGGTTTCAGCTCTTTTCGGATTGAGGATGTTGCGGGTAACATATGTCATCGATATAAAGGGTGTTATCCGCGGAGCGATTCATCACGAACTCCAAGTCGGAAATCACTGGGAGCGCACTCTTCAGATACTTCAAAGTCTGCAAAAGGGTAGAGCATGAAAACCATCATCGAGCCATTCAAGATAAAATCTGTTGAACCGATTCGATTCACGACGCCCATGGAACGCGAAGATATCCTTCTGAAGGCGTGGTATAACCCATTCATGATTCATGCAGACGATGTTCTGATCGACCTCCTCACCGATAGCGGCACCTCCGCCATGAGCGCAAAACAGTGGTCGGGGATTATGGACGGCGACGAGGCATATGCAGGATCACGAAGCTTCTTCCGATTCGAAAAAGCAGTGAAGAACATCACCGGGTACAAACATGTTATTCCGACGCATCAGGGTCGCGCCGCAGAAAAAATCCTCTTCACCATAGTCGGAGGCAAGGGGAAGTTCATTCCGAACAACACTCATTTCGACACAACAAGGGAGAACGTGGAATTCTCCGGTGCTGACGCCGTTGACTTTCCCACAGATGAGGGGAAGCGGCCCGATTTCATCGGCGATTTCAAGGGGAACATGAATATTCCTGCCTTGAAAGCGTTCATAGAGGCAACCGGCGCTTCCAATATTCCTTTGTGCATGCTGACGATCACGAATAATTCCGGTGGAGGCCAGCCGGTTTCCATGGCCAATATTCGAGAAACAAAGAAACTGCTGCAGGGATATGGAATACCCCTCTTCCTTGATGCCTGTCGCTTTGCAGAGAATGCTTTTTTCATCAAGCTGCGGGAGCCCGGCTACGCCGACAAACCCGTGATCGACATTGTCCGGGAGATATTTTCGTATGCAGATGGGTGCACCATGAGCGCAAAGAAGGACGCACTAGTGAATATGGGAGGATTCCTCGCACTCAACGACGACACTCTTGCCCGCAATGCTCGGAACCTGTTGATTGTCACAGAAGGCTTCACGACATATGGAGGATTGGCAGGGAGGGACCTGGAAGCGATCGCGCAAGGTCTTGAAGAAATTCTGGATGAACATTACTTGACTTATCGCCTTCGTTCCGTTGCATACCTTGGTGAGAAGATCATTGCGGGCGGGGTGCCAATCGTCGAGCCCCCGGGGGGCCACGCCATCTATCTGGATGCCAAGCGGTTCGTGCCCCATATCCCCCCGGACCAGTATCCTGGGCAGTCAATCGTTGTGGAGCTCTTTCGAGCGGGGGGTATTCGATCAGTTGAAATTGGTAGCGTGATGTTTGGGAAATACGACAAATCCGGCAAGCTCATTTCGCCTCCCATGGAACTTGTGAGGCTCGCAATTCCCAGAAGGGTGTATACGCAAAGTCACATCGATTATGTCATAGAAATTCTGCTTGATGTATATTCGCGGCGCAAGGAACTTCGTGGATTGAGGATAGTCGAAGAGGCACCGATCCTTCGCCACTTCACGGCAAAGTTCGAGAAAATCTAAGGAACGACGAGAGCGAAATCTTAGGATTTTTGCGAAAAAATCATTGCTTCCGAGCCTCAAACTTCATAGATTTGGCCTGAATATGAACGGAATGTGATGATCAAATGCACCGTCTGCCTTGCAGAAAACGACGATTTCTCCACGACTTGTTTTCAATGCAAAGCCTTTCTGCAAGACCGTGTCCCGAATCTGAATCTTTTTGAGACAAGTTGGCAGGTCATTGAGTCGCCCTCCAAGGCGTTTTGCAGGATCGCTTTGGCAGAACACAAGAACTACGTTCTCTTATTGTTCTCGCTCCTGGGTGTAAGTCTCGCATTCACAGCATTTTGGTACTTTCGGTTGGGGACAAGGTTTGAATCGCTTCTCGATCTGATTCCAGCAGCAGTCGGAATTGGAATTGTACTCGGGCTCGTTGCAGCAGTTGTGGTCACCGGTGTATATCATCTGTTCGCGAAAACACTGGGGGGGATGGCAGGATTTCGCGGATCCCTCGGAGTTTTGGGATACTCGCTGACTCCTGTTGCCTTCTCGCTCGTCTTCATCCTTCCAATCGAGTTGCTAACGTTCGGCATGTATCTTTTCACCGGAAACCCGCATCCATACCTGATGAAGCCGGTTTCCTACGTTCTGCTTATCGGGTTTGATGCGCTTATTGCAGTGTGGACAATTGTTCTGGCAGTCGTTGCCACGAAGGTGGGTCATCAACTCAGCATCTTTAAATCGGTGATTGTTGTGTTGGTGACACTCGGCCTGTTCCTTGGAGGAGTGGTTTTCGCAGCGTATCAACTTCATCTCGTTGGTCACGCGTGAGGTCGAAAGGAGGGGGGCAGTGACAAGGGAACGCTTCGAAGAGATCGCACAACACGCCTTCGACAGTTTGCCGGAGAAATTCCGACACAGAGTCGAAAACGTGCAGATTGTGGTTGAGGATTTCCCTTCATCCGATGCTCGTGCACGAACACGAAGCGATAAGCGCGGATTGCTCGGTTTGTATCAAGGCGTTCCACTTCCACACAGGGGAACGTCCTATGGCATGTATCCGGTGGGACCGGACAAGATCACGCTCTATCAGGCAAACATCGAAAGCGTATGCACGACCGAAGAAGAGATGGAACGACGTATCGTTGAAGTTCTTTTCCACGAACTCGGACACTATTTTGGAATGAGTGAACGAGAAGTGAGGGAAGCATTGAAGGATTTCGAATAAGACAAGCACCAACCCACGGAGAAACCAGCCTATGGCGAAAGTTCTACTGCAGATTTCGTACGATATCGACCCAGCAAAACGCGAGCAATACCTTGCACTCGTCACGGAAATGAAAGCTCATTTCAATCAGGTGCGAAAGAAGAACTACTCGGTGTATGAAGCGAAGAAGAATTCTTTCGTCGAGCAGTTCGCCTGCGCCTCGATGGCGGAGTACGATGCCCTCGAAGATGACTTGGACGAGAAGAGTGAGGAGCTTGTAAACCGGCTGGAGGGAATTCTCAAAGAGGGAAAAGCAAAGTACACCACGTTGGCGGAAATCGACTAAGAAAGCGTGCAGCCTCGGACAAGATGCCCGAGGCTGCACGTAAATTTCTTAATTGCTCCTCTTCTCCAGAATCACATGCATCGTCTTTGATTCATTCCCACGCTTGATTATTACCTCAACCGGATCACCAGGTTTGTACTCGCCGAGAGCATACGTGAAGTCGTAGAGATTTTTGATCTCAACCCTTCCGAATTTTACGATGATGTCTCCCGCCTGCAATCCGGCTTTCGCGGCGGGGCTTCCCTCGCGAACTCCTGAAAGCTTCATTCCCTGCACCTGCTCACCGAAATCAGGAATGGTACCCATGTAGACTCGACTGTTCCGTCCCGTCGATTGCTGCTTGGGCGCTTCCACCGCAATGTATGCCGGCTTGTCTGCCGTCTGATCCAAGTCTGTCGCAATAGCACCGGCGTAGCGCACCACCAGTTCCATTCCCGGATAGTTGAGTTTGTCCCAGGTATCGGAAGGACGATGATAGTCAGAGTGGATATCTGTGAAGAAGAAGAGGACCGGGATCTTTTTTCCATAAAAAGAAGCCTGATCGCTCGCTCCAAATCCATCTTTCGTCATTGAAAGTACGAACATTGAGTCCGTATTGAGTTTCTTCACAAGAGCCTCGAATCCTTGCGATGTCCCCACGCCGTTCACGATCAATCTCCGACCCTTTAGCCTGCCGATCATATCCATATTGAGCATAACAACAGTCTTTTCCAATGGAATGATTGGGTGATTGACGTAATATCCGGACCCGAGGAGTCCTTCTTCCTCTCCGGAGAAAGCCATGAATACCATAGTCCTTTTCAATGCAGCCTTGGAACTCGCAAACCATTGAGCCAGCTCGAGCATACCCGACGTTCCGGAGGCGTTGTCATCGGCACCATGATGAATGGCAACTGTATCGGGCTTGAGTGACCCCTCACCGCCCCAGCCAAGATGATCGTAGTGAGCACCTACAATGATAATCTGATCCTTGAGCGATGGGTCATTTCCTTCAAGTATTCCAACGACATTGCGGGCATTTTCGATAATTTCCTTTAAGCTTACGGTCAGTTGCAAGCTCACGTTCGGCAACACAACTGGCTTCGGCGATTTGGTTTTGTTAATCTCCAGTTGAAGGGCCTTCACCGTTGTGCCGGCGGTTTTTAAGATGGCATCCGCCGCTTTACGCGTGATGTTGATCGCTAGAATTCCAGCTCCGCCGGAAGCATTGTCATAGGCAAGTTTCATGAGATCGTCGTTTTCAGAGTCTTCCGATCCCGTCACGACAATGATTGCCTTTGCACCGAGTTCACGAGCCTTTGCAGCTTTGTAGCGCAACGCCGCGACCATACCAAAATCCCTCAATGAATCAGAGGGAGGAGCATTGCGGAGAAGCATCACAGCCTTGCCTTTCACGTCGATTCCGGCATAGTCATTGTATTTCTTGGAAGTGTCTGAAATCCCATATCCGACAAAGACGACACCGCCAGAGTAGGATTCGCTGGACGAAAAGCCAAGAGGACGATAGTCTTTCTCTGGAGTAAGTCCTTCAGATTTGCCAGAGATTGTTACAGCTAAGGTATTGATTTTATCAAGCTTAATACCAGATACGAAATCGAAATTCTGAAAGTAGGTCCCCTTGTCTCCGAGAGGTTTCAATCCATAGGTCTTCAGTTCGTTGGCGATGTAGTCGGCAGCCGCGTTCGCACCTTTTGATCCGACCCGTCTGCCTTCAAGTTCATCGGATGCCAAGTACTTCACATGCTTTTGCAGCTCACCGGCCGTAATCTGTGGACTGGATTGGGAATAAAGCGAAAATGGCACCATGACAAGAAGTGCCAACATCAGCAAAAATACTGAACGAGTGAGCTTCATGCGATCTCCTTATGGGTTTTTGTAAAATCTTGTGCGACGATACATTGTCCGGTTGTTCCACGGCTTCTGTCTGATGCAAGATAGACAAACGCATCCGCTACCTCTGAGGGGGACTTGAGCTTGGAACGATCCTCATCAGGATAGGCAGCGTGCCGCATGTCAGTATCCATAGCTCCCGGGTCGATGGAATTCACCCGAATTCCCGATCCTCTGACTTCCTCTGCCAACACCTGCGTGAATCCTTCAAGTGCAAACTTGGACGCGGCGTACGCCCCCCAGCGTCGCTTTCCAACCTTTCCGACGGATGAGCTGACATTGATGATCGAACCCGCGTGTTGACCGATCATCGATGGGAGGAAGGCTTTCGTGATGGAGAACAGTCCGTTGACGTTCACATCCATCACGCGATCCCAAGTCGGCTTCGACCATTCGAGAATGTCGGCACGGGGTCCAAGGAGAGCTGCATTGTTGATGAGAACATCCACGGCTCCAAACTCCGAGAGGACCAGGTCCTCAAATTGGGCCACTTGTGCGGCATCAGCGATATCACATGCACTCACAAGGCAAGGGGAGCCGCGGAGACTTAGATCGAGGGCAACCCGGTTGAGATCATCGAAGGAGCGTGCACAGAGCGCAAGCCGAGCACCTTCATCGGCAAACCGCGCTGCAAGAGCCCGTCCCAATCCCCTCGAACCCCCAGTAATGACGACCCGTATTCCCTTTAATTTCATCGTGGTCAATGCCTCGAACGGCCGGAGCCCCTGCTCTGATTCCTAGTTGACCCAGTCTGCGACGAACACATTGAACTCGTAAGTGCCCTTTGCATTCCGGTCGGAAACGAAAACCATTTTCTTTCCATCACTCGACAACATCGCAAAAGCATTGAAATGGCCTCCGAACGTAATCTGTTCCAAACCGGAGCCATCGGCATTAATGACAAAGAGATCGAAGAATCTTCCGCCCGGGTCTTTCATGTTGGAAGAAAAGATGATTTGCTTGTCTCCCGGTAAGAAGAAGGGGGCAAAATTCGCGTTTCCATTCTTGGTGAGCTGTGTGTTGTTCCGACCATCGGCATCGCAAGTAAATATTTCCATTTTGCCGGGCTTGACAAGTTGTTCCGCAAGCAAGCTCTTGTATTCTCTGACTTCTGCACTATCCGTTGGATGATTGCCACGGTAGACGATTTTCTTACCGCTCCATGAAAAAAACGCTCCGCCGTCGTAGCCAAGCGAATGAGTGATCCGTTGGACTCCTGATCCGTCGAGATTCATTGTATATAATTCAAGATCTCCGTCTCTCGTGGATGTGAAGACGATCTTGTCACCTTTGGGTGAGATCGTCGCTTCCGCGTCATACCCCGAACTCGCAGAAAGCAGTTTCAGATCAGAGCCGTCCTCGTTCGACATGTAGATATCATAGTCGTTGAAGACGCCCCACACATAGCCTTTGGATTTGTCGGGACGCGGCGGACATTGGTCAGAGTGTCCGTGCGTTGATGCGAACAGAATTTTCTTGTCGCCGGGGAAGAAGTACCCGCACGTCGTGCGCCCTTTGCCCGTGCTCACGAGTTTTTGTTCCGAGCCGTCGATGTTCATTGTGAACATTTGGTCACATTGATAAGGCGGTCGTGTCGATTGAAAAATCAGGCGCTTTCCGTCAAATGAAAAGTAGGCTTCCGCATTCGTGCCGCCAAATGTGAGTTGCCGGATGTTCTGCAGATGTTTTTCTTGAGGGCTGCGCAGCGAGTCGGGTTGATTGGCAGACGCCGAGATCGACAAAATCATGGAGAGGAAGAGCCAGACTGAGAGCCGGTTCATTGTTTCTTTCCCGTAAGAGTGAAGAGGATTCGTTTGTTGGATGCTAAGAGAATCGGGTTGAGGAAGTTCAGAATCGGACCGACACAGACGTTGATTGCACACCCTTTGCTCATCGGACGGTCGCGAGAGCGGTTTTCAATTTGTCGAAATCCTTCAGGTCTCCAACACTGTATTCCATGTTCGCGTAGGCAATCTTTCCTTGTTTGTCCACGACAACAACCGTTCGCCGATTGTAAAGGCTTTTTTCGTTGAAGCTCTGATAAAGCTTCGCCACGATGTGGGCATGATCGCTGAGGAGCTTGAATGGAAGATTGAGAGCCTTCGCCCATTCGTGGTGGGACCAGACGTAATCTCCGCTGATAGCCAGAACTTCAGCATCAAGAGCCTGTAATGCCGCAAAGTTGTCGCGCATCGCACAGACCTCCTTCGTGCATCCTGTGCTCCAATCGGCAGGGTAGAATGCCAAAACGACAATCCGCTTCCCGATAAGATCCGAAAGAGACAGGGGAGACCGAGAAATCGAGTCTTTTGTGGCATACTGAAGGGCGAAACCTGGCGCAGGATCGCCGATCTTGAGGTCATTCTGGGCCTGTGCCTGATAACAAGACCCAAGGACGAGGAACGAAACGAAGATAATAATGGTTTTCATATCAGGTTTGGTCATCGCTGAAGAACTATGATAGCGGTTCTTCGTCTAAAATGCAATCAACGGGTTTCATGGAATTTCTTCTAGCCGTTGCATACATTAGAATACATGAGCATGAACATCAAAAAGCAGATCGTGGTCGCAACATTGATCGTCATCCAGGTGGCGGCATCAGTGTTCATGCCCTTCTCGCATCAGCACGTCCTCTATGGTCGCTCGGACAGTGCTCAAAACATTCAGAGCCACGATTGTGGTGCGAATGAAATTCACAAGCCTCTTGACGATTCATGTCATTGTCTTCTTTGCCTTCGTGATTCTTCCTTCAATGCAGTCTTTGTCTTCTCTTCCACGGTTCGAAGGACATGCGTCCAGCCCCTGGCTGAATGTGCAACGAGCGTGATACCTCCGAACAGCGAACTTTTCTGTGAGCCCGATCGCGGTCCTCCATCATTGTCTGCTTGAGTCACATTCTTTACTTACCGTAGCCTTTTGTTTCTCAAATTCACTAGGACAGTCTTCATTCAGGTGGACCTATGAACTTTTTCAAGCTCATGAGCGCGGTCTCCATTCTTGTCTTCTGGACATGCGGCACAGCTACCGGGCAGCAGACGGATTCGACTGCGGTTGCAGATTCACTCCTCATGATTCAGCTTCAGCAATCGATGCAGCCCGCAGCGACTGTCGTTCAACAACAACCTCCGCCGGCACCACGCTCTACATTAAGTACGAACCCGGACATTAGTGCAATCGGAGACTTTCGGACCTCCTACACCAGCGTTGGACCGCGAAAGGTCGATCTCTATGTGAATGAGCTTGAGCTTCAGGTCTCGTCGGTGGTGGATCCGTATGCGCGGGCGAATTTCATCTATACGTTTGGAAAGGACTTCACGACTGGGGAACTTACCCCTGCGCTCGAGATTGCGACGTTGACATCGGTATCGCTTCCGTATCAACTCCAGCTGATGCTCGGAAAATTCAAATCTGTCTTCGGGAAGGTGAATATAGTTCATCCCCATGCGTTCAGTTTCGTCGATTTCCCGAAAATGACGGCGAACTTCTTTGATTCGGAGGGGATGTACACAGAAGGAGCTTCGCTCAGCTGGCTTGTTCCCAATCCGTATGACTTTTATCAGGAGCTGACATTGGAAGTTGGACGCGTTGGATCTGAACCGAATGCATCTCTCGTTCGCGGAGATAATAGTCAGTTGTCGTATGTCGGTCACCTCAAGAACTTCTTCGATGTTACCCAGAATTCCACGCTCGAGGTTGGATTGTCAGGACTTAACGGTCCGAATCGGTTCGCGTACTCCACTTCCATGGGAGGACTCGATCTCACCTACAAATGGAAGCCGGTTCAGTTCAATGTGCTTCAATCGTTTACATGGCAGAACGAGATTCTGTTTTCCCAGATGAGGCTGACGGATGCAATTCTCGTTCGGAGCCTGGGCGCATACTCTTTTGCCGAATATCAGTTTGGGCAACGCTGGTTCGTCGGCGCACGCTACGATTATTCCGAGTATCCGGATGACGCTTCCAGAAGAGATATCGGAGGCACAGCGCTCCTGCGCTTCCAGCCAACGGAATTCCAAGTCCTTGCGCTCGAGTATCAATACACCGACCGCAACTATGACAGGAGCACCAATCAAATCATCTTCAGAATCATTTTCGGGATAGGGACCCATGCTGCTCATCAGTACTAAGGCACGCTCAGTTTTCATTTCACCAATTGGAGAATTATAGTCATGCGAACGAAGAGAACACGACTCGCCGTCGGCCTGTCACTCCTGTGCATCCTGTTTGCGTATTCATTGGGATTCGCGCAGATCAAAGTCGTCACAACCATCACGGATCTTCAGAGCATCACCAGGCTCATCGGCGGAGACAAAGTAGATGTATTTGCCATCGCGACCGGTTTTCAGAATCCTCATTTCGTTGACCCCAAGCCAAGCTATATCCTGAAACTTGCGCGGGCTGATGTCTTCGTGACTGTGGGATTGGATTTGGAAATCGGCTGGGTCCCACCCCTTCTGAACAGTGCGAGGAATTCTAAAATCGAGAAGGGAGGGGAGGGGTACGTCGACGCATCAGTGAACGTTCCTCTTCTCCATGTGCCCACAAGCGCGAGCAGAGGGCAAGGTGATATCCACGTCTTCGGCAATCCCCATTACTGGCTGGATCCGCTGAACGGCAAGTTCATCGCAAGAAACATTTGTGAGGCGTTGGTTCGGGTCGATCCTGATCATCGCTCGCTGTACGAAGCAAATCTCAAGAAATTTGATGAGACGATTGATCTGAAGACCAAGGAATGGACAGAAAAAATGCGGCCGTATACCGGCATGAAGATCATTGTCTATCACGACGAGTGGCCGTACTTCGAACAGCGCTTCGGACTGCAGGTTGTCGACTTTCTGGAACCGAAGCCCGGGATTCCTCCCACTCCATCACAACTCCTTAAAGTCATCAATGAAATGAAACGAGATCACATCAAAATCATTGTCATCTCACCGTATTTTACCACTGAGTCCGGCGAGCTTGTGGCGAGGAACAGCGGCGGCAAATTAGTGACCTTGGCGACATCGGTAGGAGCGAATGATCGGATCAAGACGTACTATGACCTTTTCGACTACAACATCGCACAACTCCTCGACGCTTTGAAATAATTCTTCTGCTGAATAAAATGGGAGAAATGAACCATGGGTGATATGCTTAGTCAAAGTTTTGTCATCAACGCGTTAATCGTCAGCGCGATTCTGGGGCTCTTGCTTTCGTATCTGGGTGTCCACGTTGTAGGGCGCGGAATTGTGTTCGTCGATCTCGCCCTCGGGCAGATTTCAATGCTTGGTGTGGCGTTCGCTGGGTTCGTCGGATGGGACGAGACCGTCATCTCGATCTTGTTCACAATGATCGGTGCGTTTCTGCTTTCGTTCATCAAGGTAAAAGACAAGCGCTTGAAACATGAGGCGATCATCGGAATCGTCTATGCCGTTGCATCTGCGGGCACTGTCCTCTTGATTTCGAAGACACCCCATGGGGAGTCCGATATTTCCGAAGTCTTGTTCGGGAGCCTCTTCACCGTCACGACGAGCCAAATCGTGTCTCTCGCGGTTGTTTTCGGAATCATCGGCGCCGTTCAGATCATTTTCCGGAAGAAATTCTTCGAATTAACGGAGCAATTTGAAAATCGGCAGGTCGAACATATGCGGGTTTTCGATCTGTGGAATTTTCTCTTTTATCTCAGCATCGGGCTCTCGATCGTTTTCGCCGTCAGACTTGCCGGAGTGATTCCTGTCTTCTCGTATCTCATTGTTCCCCCGGTTGCAGCTGTCCTGCTTTCGCAGAGCAAACACGTCGTGGTATGGATATCCATCATTTTCAGCGTGATCGCCGGATTTGTCGGAATCTACTCGTCAGTACAATTTGATTTCCCAGCCGGGTCTTCCGTCGTGGCTGCGTTGGGAGCGCTGTTCCTCCTGGTTGCTCTTGTAAAATTCACGAGGTTCATCAACGTTCACATTACGAAAAACGGCAAAACGTTGGAAGTCCCGAATGATGCTGACTGACAAAGTTGCTCTGATACTCGGCGGGACCGGTGGGCTCGGTTCATCGATCACGCAGCGTCTCGCCGATGAAGGCTGTAAAGTCTATGCAACGTACCACTCAGAGGGCGGGTTGCAGCGAGCTGTGGGGTTCAGTCATCGAGTGAACATGATTCATGCCGATGTTACCGACGAGGCTCAGGTGCGCGACCTCTTCGACACGGTGGTTGCCGAGTCTCAGAGTGTGCACATCGTTGTAAATACTGTCGGGGGCTACCTTCCCCGAAAACCGCTGACTGAAGTCTCGGTGGAAGAGTGGGACAGAATGATGAATATCAATCTGAAAGCAGCCTTCCTTCTAACGCGGGAGGCACTGCGCAGAATGGAGAAGCAATCCTATGGAAGAATTATTCATATTTCTGCCATGATAGGTATTCGACCTCTCCCTGAACGAATTCCGTACGCCGTTTCGAAAGCATCCGTTTCTCTGCTCACCGAACTCGTTTCTCAGGAAGTGGGAGGATCCGGAATTACGGTCAATGCCGTTGCACCGAGTATCATCGCAACGCCGGCAAACCTCGCCTCTATGCCTGCTGAGAACTCATCGCAATGGGTGACGCCCGATCAGATTGCCGACATCATTTCCTTTCTCTGTTCTCCGGCTGCCGCGGCCATCAACGGGACGACGATCAAGGCCTTTGGAGGTTTCCCAGGGGCTCGATAGTTGATTGTTACGAACAAATTCAATACTATGGTGAAAGACACCGGGAGTCACCACTAATCATATGGCAAACCACTGAGAGAGTTGTATCGAAGGCAAGTATGGCGCTTGCCTTTTTCTATTTGAGGAACGAGTACGAGCTATGACACTCAACGAACAAATCACCACAGATCTCAAAGCAGCGATGAAGTCCGGGGAAAAGACAAAACGTGAAACGCTGCGGCTGCTTCGGGCTCACATGATTGAGCTTTCGAAGAGGGGGGAAGGAAAAGAAATCACCCCAGAGGAGGAGTTGTCTGTCCTCATGGCAGCGATAAAGAAACGAAAAGAAGCAATCGAAGTGTATGAGAAGGCGGGCAGGACTGAGCTTGCCGAGCAGGAACGTGCTGAGATGGCAGTCATCTCTTCCTATCTTCCCAAACAGCTGTCTGCCGAGGAGGCAGCGGAGGTCATTGTGCGAATTATCGCCCAGACGGGCGCAAGTGGGGCAAAGGATTTCGGCAAAGTGATGCCTCTTGCAATGAAGGAACTGAAAGGAAAGGTCGACGGGAAACAGGTTCAGGAAATGGTAAAAGCAAAACTAGGAGCGTAACGATGCTCATTGACCTTTTGATCTTGCTTCCGGTTATCGTCTTCGGCGCCCTCGGCTTTCGCGATGGCTCTATTCGAAAGCTCGTGGCCATTGCCGTCGTGATCATTGGAATGTTTGTTAGCCAGTATGCCATGCACGACTTCGCAGATTTCCTGCGAGACAATATGCACATCCAGCCGCAAACAGCACCGACAACGGCATTTTTCATGATCTTCTTCATCATGTTCTTCCTGCAGTCCGTACTCTATCGATTCATCACCGACAACTACAAAATCGGAAAGATCGTTGACCGTGTGATAGGCGTTGTACTCGGGACCATCGAAGGTCTTATCGTCATCAGTGTCATCATCTTTGTTGTCACCATGTCGGGTCCGCCTTCCCGAAGAACTATTTGGGATTCACGGTTGTATCATCCCACGGCTGCCATCGCTCCTCAGATCATGGACTTTTTCGCTAATGTGATTCCCACCACTGCAACAAAGACATTTGACAAATTGACATCGCCCGGGGATTCCACTCTCAAAGCAGCGCCCGAGCAGTGAGGACTGGCATCCTCATGGCTGACTTTTCAACGGCGATACGCAAACTCGAATTCGACAAGGTTCTCGATCGCTTGCAACAACTTGTTGCGTCGGGGCCCGCCCGGGAACTCGCAGCTCATCTCAGCCCCATGACGGATCACCAGCTCATCGAGCTGGAATTACGGCGCGTCTCTGAGGCAAAGGAACTTCTCATCGTCGAAGGAACAGTCCCGCTCGATGGCATCAAAGATATTCTCCCCGCCCTAAAACGGGCCTCGATCGAAAACCACGTACTCAACAATCGGGAGCTGCTCGAAATCGCATCAACGCTCCGTGCATCCCGTACGCTTGCCTCGTTTATCAACAAACGTCAGAAGAATTATCCGCACCTGGCGACCTTTCTCGCCCAACTCTATAGCGACAAGGTCATCGAATACAACATCCTCGAATGCATTGACGAAGACGGCCATATCCGCGATTCGGCAAGCAAGGATCTTCTTCGCATTCGTCATGAGATGATTTCGAGCGCTGAGACTCTCCGGAAAAGACTGGCATCCATTCTCAAACGCGTCTCCGAGAAGGATCTCCTTCAGGAGGAGATCGTGACCACACGTGACGGCAGGATGGTGGTTCCGGTAAAGACAGAGTACAAGAAGCAGGTCCCGGGCTTCATTCATTCAAGCTCTGCAAGCGGCGCGACAGTCTTCATCGAGCCGGCCGAAACTCTGGATTTGAATAACGCATTGACTGAGCTTCACCTCAGCGAACAACGAGAGATTGCTAACATTCTGGCAAACCTCACGACACAAGTGAGGGAAATTCAGCCGCACCTTGAGCCGATGCTCGTCACGCTGTCCACGTTGGACCTTCTCTTTGCGAAAGCGAAACACTCGATTGAAATTCTCGGTAATCCGCCGCGCATCAGCGATAAGATGGTGGTGCATCTCTTCCAGGCGCGTCATCCCGTGCTCTTACAGCGACACCGAAGGGAAGAGGTCGTACCCCTGGATGTCGAGATGGGGGAGTCGGTTCGCACCCTGGTTATTTCTGGTCCAAACGCAGGGGGCAAAAGCGTTGCCATGAAGTGCGTGGGCTTGCTTTCGCTCTGTGCACAATCCGGGCTTCACATCCCTGCTGCGCCGGAATCGGAACTCGGCGTCTTTGAATCCATCTTCGTCGATATCGGTGATGAACAATCCATCGAGGATGACCTGAGCTCCTACAGCTCTCATTTGCTTCGAATGCGCGATGTGCTTGCGGGGGCGAATCCTCAAAGTCTGGTCCTCCTGGACGAAATCGGCGCCGGCACAGATCCCGCTGAAGGTGGGGCGCTGGCCGCATCCATCCTCAGTGAATTGACGCAACGTGGAGCAATGACTATCGCAACCACTCACCATGGAATGTTGAAAGCATTTGCGCACGAGACTTCGTTTGTTTCGAATGCGTCTATGGAATTCGACCAGGAGACGTTCAAGCCCACGTACCGGTTCCGCTTTGGCGTTCCAGGAAGCAGTTATGCCCTCGAACTCGCCAAACGTCTTGAACTGCCGCCGACGGTTATCGAGCACGCTCGCGAACTCGTCGGGGACGAAAAGATCAAGCTGGAAAACCTTCTGGCGGAACTCGAACGACAAACCCAGGAATACCGATCACAAATCAAGGAAGTGTCGGCTGAGCGCGACAAGCTCAATTCGCTCGTTAAGGCGTATGAGCTAAAGACAAAGAATCTCAAGGAAGAATCGAAAGTCCTACGAAAGCAAGCAGTGGACGAGGCGAAGGATATTGTGCAAGGGGCACAGGCTCTGATTGAGCGTTCCGTGAAGGAAATTCGCGAGTCCTCTGCAGAAAAGAAGACGGTCCAGACTGCACGGCAGAACATTCAGGAATTCCACAAGAAAATTGAGATTCTGACGGCCACTGAACAGTCGACCCCTCCGGAGGAGCTCGAAGTGGGGGATCTTGTTCGAGTAAAGAACTCACCGCAGGAGGGTGAGCTCGTTGAGCTCAAGCCTCCCAGTGGAACGGTTCTCTTCGGTAATGCCAGATTGAAGGTCCGACTGGAAACCCTTGTGAAGGTGAAAGGAGGGAAAGGCTCCACCATCGACTCCGCCGCAAGTCCACTTTACACTCCTGAAGGGAAAACCGAGATCGATCTGCGTGGTATGCTTGGTGACGAAGCAGTTCCGCAAGTTGAGCGTTTCCTGGACGATGCACTTGTCTCCGGCTTGCACCGCGTGGACATCATCCACGGAAAAGGGACAGGAGCTTTACGCAAGCGAATTGGCGAATTTCTCAAGACCTATCCGCATATTAAATCGTATCGATTGGGGGAGTGGAACGAAGGGGGGGCGGGGGTAACGGTCGTAGAACTTGACTGACTCTCGCGGACAACCTGTTGAAATGGTAAAGGAAAGACGATCTATAATGAAACAAGATCATAGAAAATCTGAACCCAAAGTGACCCTTGAGCTGGGACTCGAGCACGGATTGACCAAAGAAGAGTATGAACTCATGCTGGGTATCCTCGGCCGCACCCCCAGTTACACCGAGTTAGGAATCTTCAGCGTGATGTGGAGCGAGCACTGCAGCTACAAGAATTCCATCGCAGTCCTCAAGACGCTTCCCCGGAGTGGTGCGCGTCTTCTCGTCGGCGCCGGCGAGGAGAATGCTGGGTTGGTTGACATTGGGGACGGCCTGGCCGTGGCATTCAAGATCGAAAGTCACAACCATCCTTCAGCTGTTGAACCCTATCAAGGAGCGGCGACTGGAGTCGGAGGTATACTCCGGGACATCTTTACTATGGGGGCGCGACCTGTTGCTGCATTGAACTCTCTCCGGTTCGGAGATTTGTCCAACGACAGGGTTCGTTACCTCTTCAAGGGCGTTGTGAAGGGCATTGGGGATTACGGCAATAGCTTCGGTGTTCCAACCGTTGCCGGTGAAGTATATTTTGATGCCTCCTACACCGCAAATCCACTCGTCAATGCCATGGCTGTCGGCATCGTACGGCATGATCAGGTGGCAACGGCCACTGCAAGAGGGACGGGCAATCTGGTGATGATCGTCGGATCTTCGACAGGAAGAGACGGCATTCATGGGGCGACATTTGCCTCTGAGGAGATCTCCGAGAAGTCGGAAGCAAAGCGGCCATCCGTTCAAGTGGGAGATCCCTTCACGGAGAAACTCCTCCTCGAAGCTACGCTGGAGGCAATCCAAGCCGGACTTATCGTAGGAATACAAGATATGGGGGCGGCAGGCTTGACGTGCTCGAGTACTGAAATGAGCGCCAAAGGGAAATGCGGGATGAGAATCGACCTCGATGCTGTTCCATTGCGAGAGGAAGAAATGACTAGTTATGAGATTATGCTCTCCGAGTCTCAAGAGCGCATGCTCATGGTCATCAAACCGGAACATGAGGTTGGTGTTAAGAAGATCTTTGATAAATGGGACTTACATGCCGTAAGAATAGGGAATGTCATAGGGGAAGATCGGGTCAAAATTTTTTATCAGGGAGAGCTGAAAGCTGATGTCCCTGCCGAAGTGCTGGTTCTAGGCGGAGGTGCGCCCGTCTACATAAGGGAGTCTCAGGAGCCAGGTTATCTGGAGGAACTACATTCATTCCAATCAGACCAGCTGTCGCTGCCTGAAGACTTCAATGAAGTACTGTTAGGTCTACTCAAATCACAGACAATCGCATGCAAGCGGTGGGTCTACGATCAATACGATTCCATGGTTCGAACGAACACCGTTCCAACGAGCTATGATGCCTCCATTGTGCGGATCAAGGGATCAAAGAAGGGCCTTGCACTAAAAACTGACTGTAATGCACGTTACGTTTACTTGAATCCGCGCAGAGGCGGTCAGATTGCAGTTGCCGAAGCTGCAAGGAATGTCGCATGTGCGGGCGCCACTCCTGTAGCAATCACCAATTGCCTGAACTTCGGAAACCCGTATGATCCTGAGATCTATTGGCAGTTCACTGAAGCTGTGGCCGGGATTGGTGATGCTTGTCGTGCTCTTGATACGCCTGTAACTGGTGGCAACGTCAGCTTCTATAATGAGAGCCCCGACGGCGCGGTTTTGCCAACACCAGTAATCGGAATGCTTGGACTCATTGAAGATGTGAGCAAAGCAGTTTCATCGACCTTTCAACATGAAGGTGACATGATCATGGTACTAGGACGGGATCTCGGCGAAATCGGAGGCTCAGAGTATTTGTTTCAAAGAACCGGCAGACTACTTGGCGATGCACCATCTATGGACCTTGCAGCTGAAGCCAATCTTCAGGCTCTTTGCCTTGAACTTTCATTGCAATCGTTGATCGAGTCCGCCCACGATTGCTCTGAAGGCGGTCTCGCTGTGGCGCTCACGGAAGGCCTCATGGATGCCAATCCATCCCTTGGAGTACACATGACGCGTTTTCCTAGTCCAGAGATACGAGCCGATTTTGCCCTCTTTGGCGAGACCCAGTCGCGGGTTGTCATCTCCATGCTACCCGAAAATGTAGATGAGGTCCGCACTGCAGCCACGTTCAGGGGAGTGCAAGCTACCGTTATCGGTGAAGTGTCTGGCGACGCGACGATCAAACTGTCTAGCCGGGTCAACATTTCGGCAGATGAAGCCCGGCTGGCATATAGAAGTGCTATTTCACAAGCAGTAGAAGGGTAGAAGAACTTGAGTCGATGGGGATTTGCAATGGCAGCGTGCTCTCTGATGACTTTACATAATACATATTATCTGACATTTGAGATGGAAGGTGACTATGATGCCATTATCTCTCTTTCGGTCCGTTTTCCGCTTCCGAAAGCATTAGGCGCCCTCTCACCACTTCAATGCGATAGTCCGCTAATGGTCGAGTTGCCGGGCCTGTAATATTCTCGCCACGCAACGTGAACCGACTCGAATGACAGTTGCATACAAACTCTCCGGCTTTCTCAACTGGCTCAAATCTGACGAGGCAATTCATATGCGTGCATACAGCGCTCACCGCATGCAGATCTCCGTCTTTGTCTTGTGCAACCACTATTTTCGAGCGTCCAAACGTAACCGTCTTGCTCATTCCCGCACGAAGCGAGTCGGCAGGTCCAATGTCTTGGGATGTTGTCTTTTCAGGGCCGATCATGCCAAGAAATGTCCTTGCCGTTGCATACGCAGTCGGTGCGATGACAAGTCCCAGCCAACCCTTCAGAGTTTCCCTCAGAAATATCCGCCTTGTCGAACTCATCGGATTCTATTCGAGTTATCCATCATCTGAACTCTCAAAGCGCAAAAATACCATAAAACGAGACAACCGCAGGTCCAATCAGCCGAACGTTTGTGATATTCGTTCCATTGTCAACAAACTCAACTCGCAATGTCTTCTTGCTTTCGGGAATGACATCAATCGGAGATCTCAATTCCCACAGCCGAGAGGCCACGATCGCGGCTGCGATCGACCCCGTCCCGCAAGCCATCGTTTCTGCTTCAACACCGCGCTCATAAGTCCTGATGGCAATTAAGTTACCCCTCATCCGCTCAATGAAATTCACATTTGTTCCGCCTGGCTTGAACGCGGAGTGATCTCTAATTTCGCGCCCCAATGTCACGACGTCGACTGACTTCAATCGTTTGCGTGCTCCCAACGCACTGCACACAACCACCACGTGGGGCGATCCAGTATCCACATGGCTCACGGATACCGACTTCCCTTGAAGTCGGATCTTCTTCTCCAATCTGAGTCCAACGGGATCTATCATCGACAGCTCGACCTCCGAGTTCTTCACAGAGGCTAGATATATGTGCTGCAGCGCCTCAAAGCGGTGTTTCCGAGGTGCAAGACCATTCATGACAGCGAAACGTGCCATGCAGCGCCCACCGTTGCCGCACATTCCTCCATAACTCCCGTCCGCGTTAAAATACATCATTCGATATTCCGCTCGTCGGCTTTTTTCCAGGAGGAGCAATCCATCAGCACCTATCCCCCATCGGCGATCGCACAGTATTCTCGCTGCTCTCGAACCGTTTCGCACTTGCCTTGAACGGTTGTCGATCACGACGAAATCATTGCCGGCACCGGACATCTTCGTAAACCAAATATTCACTGGACACCTAGCGTGATTGGTATGTGGGAGTGTAAGATATCAGTTTTCCGGGGATTTGCAAGGCCAGCACTGCCTTGAACTTTCGGCGGGTGTGCGTACCAATTCCTGGGAAGATCGTCAGTTGCAGGTCCCCAGAACGAACCACTCTCTGTCGATGGTACAACCCTCTATCTCTGATCAGACTGTGCATTTGCCCGTGCATCTGGAGCGTCGCGGACATCAGGAGCATTACTCCGCAGGAGATTCGTCTGCGTGATGTTTGATAATTCTCGCATTCACGAGGAAGATGACGTCTTCAGCGATGTTCGTAGCGTGGTCCGCCAGCCGTTCAATATGTCTCGAGAGGATGAGAATATGGCACGCAGGCCCGACGAGTTCGGGAGATTCCCTCATCGTCTTCGTCATTCGCTCGAACGTCGCTCGATCGAGTTGGTCGATGTAGTCGTCCGATTCCAGAACTTGTTTTGCCAATGAAGGGTCGCTGTTCACAAATGAATCAATAGCGCGTTTCATCATGTCGCGAGCAGCAAATGCCATTTCAGCGAGCGAGGTGCCTCTGACAAAATCCGGATACAAAGCAAGTGACTCCACCCTTTCCGCCAGATTCACTGCGATATCGCCGATTCGTTCCAGTTCATTGTTGATCTTCAGTGCCGCCATCAGGAGGCGCAAGTCGATGGCCACCGGCTGGTTGAGCGCGAAGATACTCATGCATCGTTCATCAACGGCGATATCGAACTCATCAATCTTCTTGTCCCGTTCCATGACAAGCTGTGCCAGCCGCTGGTCTCCCTCTGTCAGTGCCCTGACAGCATAATCGATCTGCTCTTCCACCAGACTTCCCATCCGGATCAGCAGCGTTCTCAGTTGATCGAGTTCCAATTCATAGTGTCTTGACATGTCGTCCTTCCATCTCGCTTATTGATGACAAACGCACTCCCCCATCACATTCTCAGATGAGCTTAGCCAAATCTCCCGGTAATGTAATCTTCCGTCTGCTTCTGTTTCGGTGAAGTAAATATAGTCTTCGTCTCATCAAATTCTATGAGTTTTCCCATATAAAAGAAAGCCGTGGTATTACTCACCCGGGCTGCTTGTTGCATGTTGTGAGTCACGATGACAATTGTGAAGTCCTTCTTCAACTCATAGATGAGCTCCTCGATCTTGGCCGTTGCGATCGGGTCAAGAGCGCTCGCGGGTTCATCCATCAAAATAACTTCCGGATTCACCGCCAGCGTGCGAGCAATGCAGAGCCGTTGCTGTTGACCACCAGACAGGCTGACCCCCGATTTGTTCAATGAATCCTTTACTTCATCCCACAATGCCGCCTGTTTTAGGCTGTGTTCGACAACGTCGTTCATCTGCGATTTCGGAACACCCCCCGTCAGTCGCAAACCGATTGCCACATTGTCGAAGATTGACATCGTCGGGAAAGGATTCGCTTTCTGAAATACCATTCCCACACGCTTCCTCACGAGCACGGCATCAGTTCCATAGATGTTCTGACCGTCCAACTCAACTGTCCCTGTCATCGTCCCGCCCGCGACTTCGTGCATCCTATTGAGGCATCGCAGGAAGGTGGACTTGCCGCACCCCGATGGTCCGATGATCGCAAGGACTCTGTTTCCCGCAATATCGAGATTGACGTCGTAGAGAGCCTGCACCTTTCCAAAGAAAGCATTGATGTTCCGCGCCGTCATCTTTACGCTCGTCGATTGCCCCTGCTTCTCAGTCGGCTTCGCTGACAAAGTGGTACTTCGACTTATAACATCTGTTGTCATAGGATATCACCGTTGAACAAACTTGCTCCGTGTAACAACTCGGACTGCCAGACTTAGCCCCGAGATTAGAATGATCAGCACAAGCGCCGCCGCCCATGCCTGATTGTTCCAATCCTCAAACGGTGCTTTGGCGTAGTCATAGATAAAGACCGTCAGTGATCCAATCGGCTGATCCAAAGATGTCGACCAGAACCTGTTGCCAAGCGCAGTGAAGAGGAGCGGCGCAGTTTCGCCTGCAATTCTTGCAATGGACAAGAGAATGCCCGTGATAATTCCTCGAAATGCCGTTCGCACCACAATTTGCATCGTGGTCTTCCACATCGGAATTCCTAATGCAAGGGCAGCCTCACGATACGAATGAGGTACAAGCCGGATCATCTCTTCCGTCGTCCGTGTTACTGTGGGGATCATTAGGATTGCCAAGGCCACGCCCCCCGCAGCAGCAGAGAAGTGTTTCATGGGCACAACAACAAGGCCATAGGCGACGACTCCAGCGACAATCGACGGAACGCCGCTGAGTACATCCGTCATGAATCTCGCGAAATAGGCGAATTTGTTATTTCCAAACTCAGCAAGGTAGATCCCCGTCAGGATTCCTATTGGAAGTCCTATTGCACTGCCCGTAGCGACAAGCACAAGGGTACCAACGATCGCGTTCGCCATTCCGCCACCCGGCTCGCCTACAGGTTTCGGCATCTGGATGAAGAAATCCAGATTCAGATAGCTCACGCCCCGATTGATCGTGTAGAAGAAGATCAGAACGAGCGGCACGATCGCCAGAACAGCGCTCAGGTAGCACAACGCAAGCATCGTTGCGCCTGCAATCTTCCTTCGATAGTACTGCCACGATGGAACAAATGGTGTGATACTCATCGTGTGCTCCGTGTGACGCTCCAGACGAGAATGCGCGCGAGCATGTTCACAATGATTGTCATGACAAAAAGAAGCAGAGCGATCTCGATCAAGGCACTGATATACATGGAGGACGTAGCCTCTGTGAACTCGTTCGCAATGACACTCGCCATCGTATATCCAGGATCGAATAACGAGTACGATATTGTCGGCCTGTTCCCTATGACCATGGTTACCGCCATGGTCTCTCCGATGGCGCGCCCCAGTCCAAGTAACGTCGCCCCGAGAATACCTGATTTCGCATCTTTCAGGATCAACCGAATGGACTGCCATTTGGTTGCTCCCAGGCCCAACGACGCTTCTCGCTGAGTCTGTGGAACAGACTTCAAGACATCACGCGATATTGAAGCAATAATTGGAAGAACCATTATCGACAAAATGAGTCCTGCTGCGAGCATCCCGAATCCGTACGGTGCTCCATGAAAGATCGGCAAGAACCCGAGGTGGCGCGAGAAGAAGGGTTCGATGCTTGTCCGAATCCACGGTACGAGAACAAAAATCCCCCAGAGACCGTACACGATGCTCGGGATGCCTGCCAACAGCTCAATAAGAAAAGAGAGGGGACGTTCGAGCCGCGGCGGAGCCAACTCCGAAAGAAAGATGGCTATGCCGATACTTAAGGGCAAGGCAATCACCAACGCTATCGCCGAGGAAACAAGGGTGCCGAAGATGAACGGGAGTGCGCCATATTCCTCCTGAACAGGATCCCATGTTGTTCCTGTGAGGAAACTCCAGCCAAACTTCAAGATGGAGGGCTTCGAGTCCTGATACATCTCGTAACCCATGAGCAGAATCAACGACAGAACGATCAGGGCGAAGATCATCGTCGTATATTTGAAAACGACATCCCCCAGATTGTGCCTGGGGGATGTTTTGAGCCGCAAATGCGATACGATGGACTCTTGATTTTGATATTTCAATTCAGTCTTATCTCGCGATAACTCTTTGATTGAGACGATGGGGTGTTATCCCATCGATCCGCGGACGTCAGTATTGAATCTGACCAATCTTCACTTCACAGCGTTTCACAACTTCTTTGGGCAAAGGCGCGTACAACAGGTCCTTTGCATATGACTGCCCCTCCCCCATGGCCCACCTCAGAAACTTGACGAGGGCTTCTCCCTTCTCCTTATCTTTCATATGCTTGTAGACCAGAAGCCATGTGAATCCAGAAATCGGGTAGGAGTTCTTCCCATCCGCATCAGTAATGGAAACACGCAAATCATCGGGAAGGTTCTTCGCTGAAGCTGCGGCCGCAGCCGTCACTGACTCGAGCGTTGGCTCCACAAACACCCCGGATTTGTTCTTCATCCACGCATAGGGAAGATTGTTCTTTACGGCATACGCCAGTTCCACGTACCCGATAGAACCCGGCGACTGCTTTACGAGACCCGTCACCCCTTCATTTCCCTTGCCACCAAGCCCAACCGGCCAATTCACAGAGGTTCCTTTTCCGACTTTGGCTTCCCACTCCTTGCTTACCTTTGTGAGATAATCTGTGAAAATGAAAGAAGTCCCGCTCCCGTCCGAACGATGCGCGACGATGATCTGCTGATCCGGCAGGATTTTACCAGCGTTGAGCTCCGAGATCCGTGAGTCGTTCCATTTCGTGATTTCACCCAGGAAAATGGAGGCAAGAACTGCTGGCGTCAATTTGAGGCCTGCCCCAATTTCGGGAACATTATAGGTGACCACCACAGCGCCCATAACCGTAGGGATGTGAAGAATATCGGTTCCCTGTTTCGTAGCCGCATCCTTCAGTTGATCGGGAGTCATTGGCCCATCCGTTGCGCCAAAATCAACTGTTCCCTCGATCACCTGCTTGATCCCGCCACCGCTACCAATTGACTGGTAATTGAACTCTATGCCTGTCTTTGTGTGATAGACGTCGAACCACTTCGAATAAATGACGTAGGGAAATGTAGCACCTGCGCCATTCAACTTCAACTGGGCCTCGAGGGTTGCACTCCCAAGCATCCCAAGTATTGCAATCAGAAACAAGCTCTTCGTAAGCCTCATAATGCTGTCCTTTCGTGAGATGGTGTTTGAATCAATACCGCAATACTCGATCTATAAGAAGATGAAGTAGAATGTCACCCTCGCTGTGACTGAGGCATCTGGAGCTGATCCCCCGCTTGGCGCCTCGTAGGTCTCATAAAGCACGTTCGGGGTGATCGATACATTCTTATTGACCTTGAAGGATACACCGCCGATGATATAGTTGCGAACGTCGCCCACTGCGGCGCTGTTGGTGTTGGGATCATAGTTGTCATATCGACCTACGACAGAAATATCTGATGTGACATTGACCGAGGCCCAACCGGAGAAGCCGGTCTTCGATAACGAACTTAGCGAGGTTGCTCCTGATGCCGTGTAGCCATTTGCCGTGGACTGGCTAAACGCCTCGAGACCCACGTTGAAACTGTTCGGCTGAGCGTATCCGACGAACAGTGCCATCGTCGACATGGCGTTTCCTACGAACGATCCTTTGTTGAACGGATCAGCTTTGTCAGCCGCATCGAGGTAGTCAAAGTAGAGAGTCGCCTGCAAACCTGTCAGAGGTTTCACGTGCAGCTGAGCAGAGTATCGATTGTACTTGTTCGTGGTGGCAGGAGTGTTCCCCGCGTTCTTGCCGACCATGACCCAGTAGTTGAACATGCCGCTCTCGACAATCTTTCCTTTGAGCGAAAGGCCCACGTCACGTGATCCATAGATGCCTCGGAGATCCATGATCGTTTTCTCAAGTGATCGGTAACCCCAGGCGGCCTCGGACACATCGTACGTTGGCGGTGGCTGGATCCCGAACGTGAGATCACTTCCGCCAAAAATGTTCTTCCATTTAAGGTATGCATCCTTGACGAAGACGCCGATCTTTCCTGATGTCAGCACATCGGTTCCCTGGTCGGCTTCCAACCGGAAACGCGTCGTGAACTGCTCGGAGATGTCATTGTCGTACGTCAGGTAGACACGACGAAGAATGAAACTCTGCATTGCAGTCGCTCCCGGAGCTGCTGAGGACGAAGCATTGTTCGCGAGAGCCGCATAGCCCGCATCTCTCGACATGTTGTAATAGTAATCACCCATCATATAGCCGCTAAACTTTCCGGCCGGAGGAGTCGCCGTTCCTTGTGCGAAAAGTGTTCCCCCGAACACAACCACAGTCAACAATACCTGGAGCAGGATTCTCATTGAAATCTCCTATAAATGTGAAGTAGAAGAATGAATTGATGCTTGTTTGCAATCTCTTTACAGATGTTCAGATCGTCACGCTGTGCACAATCAGTCCGAATGCCAAGGTTGCTGCGGCCACCATAGCCATCAACAACGCAAACCCACGATCGTTCATCGGATTTCCGATTTCGTGATCGTTTTCACCGCAGACTAATTGTCTGATGATTTCCATTGCATCCCTCCTTGGTTCTTCCCTGTCGAGCATTATTGGAATCCAGCGATCACTTCCAACCTTCAAGCTCTTCTCTGATGATTTACGCCACAAAGGTAGCATTCACCCATTAGGCTATTGTTAGGGCAGTACTAAGAAATTGTTAAGCGATTTTTCCTAGGATAAGCACGTTGATCTTGGTGAAGACGCATTTCTTCTTGGGTTTGAGCCTTCCTATTTCTCACAATAGTCACGGCGACCCACACGATCATTCTTGTCCACGTTCTTCGATTCCTTATCACATTTGACAATGAGACTTAACAATTTCTTAACACTACGTTAACGTGGTCATAACATGATCAGCGTACCTTACCATGTTTTCATTCGCACACTGATGCGCCGAATAACATGCCCCTCGATGACATGTCACAGGAACCGTTCGCCTTTTGGATCGCGAGAGAATTTCTTGTCGCTGACGAAAGCACAGAGGGAGAGTACTTAAGCGATCCGCTCACTGTTCTCACTGGAGTTCTGTTGTTTACAGTTGTTGTGCTCCTAGGTTTCATTACCCGTGCAAATTCATAGTCTTTGTCGAGCAATCTCCTCTCCAGTCACAGGATTCCTCTTTCTGTTCTGCGATTACCGGAGTAGTTTATGTTGACCCTTGTCATCGTCATCGTTCTCGCTGCACTCCTTTTTGATTTCTTGAATGGATTTCACGACGCCGCCAACTCGATTGCCACTGTCGTCTCAACCCGCGTCCTCTCCCCTACGACGGCCGTCATCTGGGCAGCCTTTTTCAATTTTGTTGCTTTTCTAGTTCTTGGAACGCGCGTTGCAAGAACCATTGGCGGGGAGATGGTGCACATCGATCTCATACCTTCTGAGATGCGTTTGTATGTCTTGCTCGCCGGGATACTCGGTGCCGTGGTGTGGAATATTCTCACATGGTACCTGGCACTACCGACCTCAAGCTCACATGCTCTTATCGGCGGATACGCCGGAGCTGCGATCATGGCTCATCAAGGATTCGAAGGCTTGCTGAAACCTGAGGGATGGATCAAGACGATTCTTTTTATCGTAGCGTCCCCCCTCTTTGGTATGCTTCTCGGATTTACCTTCATGGTTGTGGTCTACTGGATCTTTCGCAAGTGGTCGCCGGCACGTGTCGATAAGACATTTCGCCGCGGTCAGTTATTCTCCGCTGCGCTCTTTTCACTCGGACACGGAGGTAACGATGCTCAGAAAACGATGGGAATCATTACAGCAGTGCTCGTGAGCGGAGGCATGATAGCAAACGGACCAAACGGAGCACTCCCGGACATACCTCTCTGGGTTGTTCTAGGCGCTCACGCCTCGATCGCGTTGGGAACACTCTTCGGTGGCTGGCGAATTGTACGCACCATGGGATCGAGAATAACGAAACTCCGACCCGTAGGCGGTTTTTGCGCTGAAACGGCTGGTGCACTTACCCTGTTCCTTGTAACGCTCACGGGTATCCCTGTATCGACAACACATACCATCACAGGGGCAATCGTGGGAGTAGGATCGACAGTGAGGGTGTCTGCCGTCAGGTGGGGAGTCGCAGGACGGATCGTGTGGGCCTGGCTTCTGACAATACCATTTACGGCTGCCTTGGCCTCAGCGTTCTTTTTCCTTCTAAAGCACTTCGCGCTCTGAGGAACGCGGGGATGGAACTCTGCTCGTCATGATTCGCTCATGAAGTCCTGCGCTACTTCTTCAACTCGAATGAGAACGTTGTCCCTTTCCCAATTTCACTCGTCACAGAGATTTTGCTGCCGTGTGCTTCGACGATATGCTTCACGATAGCCAGACCGAGACCAGTTCCGCCGACTTCTCGGGAACGCGCTTTATCAACCCGGTAGAACCGTTCGAAAATCCTCGGCAAATGCTCGGGTTCTATTCCAGGCCCCATGTCGGAGACGCTGAGCACAACTTTCCCTTCGATTTCCTCAAGACGCACGAAAGTAGTAGTACCATCGGAGCTATACTTTAATGCGTTGTCGATAATGTTGCCGACAGCTTGTTTGAGTCTGTCCTTGTCCCCCAGCACAAGGATCTCACTGTCAGGGACCTCGACAACGACCTTCTGTTTCTTCTTCGAGGCGATATCAGCAAAGTCAGCCGCCAATTGCTTCAACCATGAACACACCTCGAAATAGCGGAAACTCATTTTCATTTCGCCGGACTCGATCCGGGAAATCTCGATAAGATCGGTCAGCAGCCCATCAAGTCGGTTTGCGTGATGATACGCTTTTTCGACAAATGCCCTGTTCACGGTCTTGTCGTCGATCGCACCCTCAATAAGAGTTTCCAGAAAACCCTTCAAAGAAAAGATCGGCGTTCGCAGTTCATGTGAAACATTTCCCAGGAATTCGCTTCGTACCCGCTCAAGCTTTTTCATTTGTTCAATATCTGCCTTGAGGCGGTCAGTCATCTCGTTAATCAATCCGGCAAGTCTGCCAATTTCATCCTGTGAGCGCACGGGGAGCTTCTGGTCGAGGTTCCCTGCCTTGATCTCCTTTACGATGTCACCGATTTCGACAATGGGATTCGACAGTCGACGCGAAATCACCTGACTTGCAATGATCACAAGAATGAGGACAACGATGGCTGCGAGCACAATCTTGAAACGAATTTCGTACATGATCTTGTTCACATCCGTCAACTCAACGGAAACTCTGATAAACTGAAGATTTGGGTACACCACCGACGGGCCTTCGACAACGTCAATCTGTCTTGCGACATACACCAAATCGTGCTCGATAGTTCGACTCGTTCTCACGTTCGATCCCGTCCCAGAATGCATCGCTTCGAGGATTTCCGGCCGCCGTCCGTGATTTTCCAAGGTGTGCAGAAGGGAATCCGGCACCGAAGAATCATAGAAAACGACACCGCTTGAATCGATAAGCGTGATCCGCATCAGGGATGCCTTCGCGACAGCATTCAATTCCTTGGCCTTCTCTCCCCTCTGCTCCGCTCCCCCGCTCCCTTCGTGCAAAATAGCCGACAGCGCTTTCGTTTCAGTATTCAGAGTTCCCAAAAGTCGATCGAAAATGTATCGTTCGATCTCGATACTGAATAAGATCCCCAGAACGCTGATGATCAGAACTGAAAAAAGAAGATACGTGAATGTGATCTTTGTGCGAACGCTGCTCATTGCAGTTCCTTCCGAAATCGATATCCAACACCTTTCACAGTTTCTATGTGCTCAGCAAGATGCCCAAGCTTTTCACGGATTTTGCGGACGTGGACATCGATCGTTCTGTCCACAACGAAGACATCGTGTCCCCAAATCTCGTTGAGAAGGGTTTCTCGGCTGACAACTCTGTCCGGATGACGAGCAAGAAACAAGAGTACCTCGAATTCCTTCTTCGGAAGATGGATATTCCGGTTTTTGATCTTCACGACGTAGTTTACCGTCTGAATCTCGAGATTTCCGATTGTCAGGTTTTCAGTCGCAGACGGCTCTCCCCGTTCGCTTGCCGGCTTCAAGGCACGCTTCACCCGTGCGACAAATGTCCGGAGTTTCACCGGCTTCACTATGTAATCGTCTGCCCCGAGCTCAAGCCCGACCACTTCGTCCACCTCACTGTCACGCGCCGTGAGAAATACAATAGGGATCCTTGCTGTTGCAGGGTCTTTTCGTATCGCCTTGCATACCTCCCACCCATCAAGCTCAGGCATCATGATGTCCAGGACAACGAGATCGGGAAGATGTTTGACGACTCTAAGGGCCTCTTTCCCGTTATGAGCCGTAAGAACTTTGTATCCTTCTTTCTCGAGATTGTATTTCAAGAGCTCGAGAATGTCTTTCTCGTCGTCGACGACAAGTATTGTCGAAGCCATGATTGTCTTCCTGGTATGAAAAAAAGGCCTTCGTGGGTGAGACGAAGGCCTGTGTGTGGAGGTGCGGGGAGTCGAACCCCGGTCCGAAGAGAAGCCTCTCAAAACGTTTACGTACCTAGCCTGCCTTTTGAGTTTCGCATGTGGGAACTCCGGTCCCGTTTTACCGGGATCCCGCAACGCGGGACAGACAGGATTGACCACATGCTATCCAAAGTAGACTCCGCTTGTGGCAGAGTTTCAGATGGTCCCCTTCGGCGCAGAACCATCCTATCCCATCTCACTCGACGTTCCAGATGCCTCCAATGGGCAAAAAACAAAAGGAACGGGTTGCTTAAGCTAGTTAAGCAGCCAGTGCGTAGTTGTAGTTGGCACTTGATAGTTTACCGCTTCTTTAACGTGGACACGGAGACCACGGCACGCAGTTCTGAGCTTCCTCATCCCCGTCGAAACCAGGTCACCCCCAGAAAAACGAACGCGGAAAAACAGAATGATGCTCAATTCAATGTACTCACTAACTGGGACATACTCAACGGGTGCGGCTGTGGTCGAAAACACTCCGGGCGTTCGAAGAGGTTCCGGGCGAGGCTAACGCGATTTGCCGAAGGATGTTGAAGGCAGGAAAAGACCGACAAGTTCGATATTTGCAGGCCTTTTGCGCTCTCCCCTTTGCACGGGAAGTTTGAATCGGTGTCTCACTCCTTCATTCTGAAGTGAGACACTGCAATGTGAACTTTGTGTTAACTTTTCATCAATCGATAAACCATCGGCAATCCAAAGAATAGGAGCAGACTGGAGACAGAGAAACCGCCGATGACAGCGATGGCAAGAGATTGCTGCATCGGTGCTTCGGAACAAAAACCTAAAACCAGCGGCAAGATCGCACAGACCGCAGCGAGAGCGGTGATCAGAATTGGTCTTGCTTCTGGTTGTCGCGCCTTGATGCTGAGACAGTTGTCTGTCGGATATTGTGCAGGAAAACAGCCGCAGGACCGCCAGACGAGTTGAATCCGTGGAAAAGGACGTCGTTGAGCGCGGCCAACGACCCCCTTCAGCTCACTTCCGTCAAGAGGTGAACTTCAACATCATACAGACCTTCAATTTCTCCAAAACACTGCTTGAAGTGCGCCATCTGCATGTGATCGTCCAGATCGTTCTTGCTTTTCCATTTCTCGTAGACGAAGAGAACAGCGGAAGAGTCGTTGTCCTGATACAAGGAATAGTGAATACATCCAGCCTCTTTTTGCGAAGGTTCGACAAGATTCGTCAGCTGAGATCTAACTTTTCCGATCGCCTCACTTCTCGCTGTAATCTTCCCGATAACTGTCAGCATTGGAGTTAACACCTTTAGTCTCAGATCCGTTTCCGTCTTGTATCCGCCTCGAGGGCATAGCAGATGACACCAGATGTCACTTTGACTTTGATGCAGATACCTGAAAGCTATGCAAGAGCATATTTTTCGAATCGATGAAATTCACGTTAATGTCTCTCGCGGTAACAGTCACTGACAGAAAACCCAGCGAACCAATGCCGAACACAACGTCATCCCTCTGCATCACATCCCGGTGTTCAGCACCCCCGCCGCAAAGAACAAAGTTCTGTTCCCCACGCTTCAGCTGCTGCAACACGTGATCATGGCCGCAAACATAGAGGGGAACATGGTGATTCTTGAGTATGGGCAACACCTGGTCAATGAGCTCCTTGGTGTCACCATGTTTTGGTGCCGCTGAATATACAGGATGATGACCCACGACGATCGTCCATCGATCATGAGAGACTGTCAAGACTGAATCCAACCAAACAAGCTGGCGTTTGGTGTCCTGCCCTTTGACCTTGTAGACGTCCGCTTGCTGCTGATACTTCTCAACAAACGGTGATGTATCGATATGAACGATCAGAAGAGACGTTGAGTCATCGATGCGTTCATGTTGCGCATAGTACCGGGCGGGAAACTTCCAATGCGGATTGATGTTGGAGTATTCTATCTCGCTCCATGGATTTCCGCGGTAGTCATGATTGCCGAGTGATGGGTACCATGGAACCTGTAGCGAAGTGAAGGAATAGACATCTTCGATTTCTGTTTTCCACCGCGGGTCCGTCGCACTGGCAATACCGTCTCCATGATAGTTGTCGCCTGCAGTCACGACAAACTGTGCGTGAATGCGTTCAGCCTCTTTTGCCATTGCGGCAGCGACCGCCTTTTGATCACTCGATGCGAAGCCCCCCTCATCGCTCAGGACGAGAAAGCGAGCCGAACTACTTTGACTGCTTTGCGACCACGTCCCCGTAACAATCAGAAGTACAGACAGAACGATCGCTGCAATATGAACTCCATTTCTCCGACGTATCATTACGACTCTCTCCTTCTTGCGAGTGTTGAAATGTCAGCAACCGGGCTTGCTCCGCATTGATCTGGGCATCTCCTCCATCGCGCTTGGGGCAAGTCTGAAGTGCACCACCAAGAAATGGGAAGACGATAGATCAGATCGTCCCAGTGCAAACAATGCATCGTGACTATTTCGTGACTTTCAATACAACAAACGTGTTCGAAAGAATCGGCGCCTTGGGCGCGGGAGTCCCAGCGGTAGCAGCGGGGGTCGGTCCATATTCAGCTGTGGGAAGATAGAGCGTGTGTGTTTCCGGATCGATTGTGATGGTCTTTGCCCCGAGCTGCGTCGAAACCGTTTCAGCCACACTGAATGTTGATGGAGATTCCTCACGAATAATAGTGATCGTCCCCTCACCGTTAGATGTGAACACCATTCCAGTTCCCGGATCAAAGGCGCAGCCATCGACTTTGTCCCCGATAGGCAGTTTCGCGAGAATCGAACCATGATCAGAATCGACCACAAACATCCATTTGTTGTGGCATACCGAAAACAGGCGATGATGATCGACATCTATTGCCAAACCGGTCGGTTCGTCACCACCTTTGAGCGGCCACCGCGCAAAGATCTTCAACGTGGACGCGTCAATGCCAACGATTTCGTTTTTGTCTTCGAGGTTCACAAAAATGTGTCCCTTACGATCAGTCACTGAAAACTCCGGCTTGCCTCCGAGGGGGACGGTCGCGATCACATTCCCTTTCGCAGCGTCAATGACCGATGCATTTTCGCTTTGTCCATTATACACGAAGACTCGGTGAGAAAATACATCATAGAGGATTGCGTCAGGTTTCTTTCCAACCGGGATCTTGTTGATGACTTTGAGCGTCTTCATATCGACTACGCTCACGACGGAGGATGTCCCGTTGGAGATGAAGCCTCGATTGAATTCATTCGCAATCGCAATCCCGTGGACCCCCTCCAATTTCTCTATCTCTCCGACAACCTTGTCGGAATCCGTACTGATGACAACGAATCTGTCACTGTGCGACACAAACAACCGATGAGTTTGGACATCGTAGGAAAGATAGTCCCATCCACCGTCGCCTCCCACCTGAATTTTCTTGGCCACATGATAGCTCGTTTTGTTCTGTCCGCCCGCAGTGCAGACGAGAAGCAGAATTCCAACGATCAGTGCGACCACAACAAATCTTCCGTTAACTACAGTCCCATTTCGCTTTGTCATTGCATCATCCTCTTTTTTTTGGTTTGATGTTGCTTTCATAGCCCTTACGGAGCGTTTGCATCTCAAGAAATCAGTGCTGCCCCTTCAGCCATTCGCTCCACAGCTGTGGTTTGCCATTGGGATTTGCACGGGCATAATCAAAAAATACCCTAACGAACGCGCTGCGATCCTCGGCAACGCCCGACTTACCCGCGTCATCAGCTGCCGCAAGCAGGTCATAGTCACCTATCAGCAGCGATTGGCGTTGAACAATATCCTCAAGCGAAACTTTGGTCGCATTGCGAAGCATGTCATACAATGCCAGAAATGTGGTCGTGCGGCCTTTGCCTGCCCGGCAATGGAAATGAGCCCATGCGTCCGCGGGCAAGGATCGGACATCAGCGATGAACCTGTCCACCTCTACGTCCAACGGGCGGGAATGGTCCGACACAGTGATTCGCTTGTAAGCGGCTCCTGCAGCTGTAACGACATCTTTCTCCGTGGCAACACGAGCGACCGTGACATTCTCTACCGCACTTGCATCCCCTCCCTTTTTGGCCTTCGCATCGCTAAGTAAAATAGTGCTTCCGACGCTTATGCCTGCAACACGAGCAGCTTCACTGGCTTTTATTTCTTTGTTCGTTTTCCCGACATTTGCCCAGTTGTTTGTCGCATACCAGCTGATCGGTTCTCCATTGACGAAAACATGGTCCTCCTGGCGAAGGTCGAAGATCGTCACCGGACCGTGCACTTTCTTCAGCATAGCGCTCAAGTTTGCCTCGGTGGGCACAGCACTCCCGGATGCGTGCAATTCAGTCAACCCCGTCATGTTTATCGCTTTGCCGTTCTTGGATTTGATGGAATCACTTGTCGTTCGAAAATTTCTCGGTAACCCCACCCGATCTGCCGGCGCCACATCCCAAACAACTAGTGGGTTGTTTGCATCAGCGGGGGCCGTCGGAGGGTTCTTCTGTTGAAGAACCGTGTTCTGTTGTCCCGCAGGAGTTGTGTCCTTGGCGGTTTTGGTTTGTGCGCTTGCAGCATTGACGGTCAACAATACTGCCAAGATTAATGCGCCAATTATGAGCAATAAGCCAGCTTTACTGTACTTGTGCTTTGTCATTGCGGGACCTTCTCAGTGAATGAATAAGTGATCGTAAGAACATCCGTTGTATTTCAACAACAATATACTGCGTTCAAGTGAAATGAAGATGAAAAAAGAATCCCGTTGTTATCTTTTCAAAAGGGATCCTGCACAAACCATTCTTCCGCGTGGACTCATCCGTGCTGCAGTTGCCGCGTTCTTTACTAAAACGACTTGACCACCGACACCAGCCGGTGGCCAAGTTTTGTTCAGGCAAGGGCTTACGCGTGCTTACATGTTGAACTTAATGCCAAACTGCGACCACCATGAGTAGTACTCGCGCTGTGTCGGCATGTTTGTGACGCCCTCGTAGTATCGCAGAGGTGCGTTGTTGAGGTTCATGAATTGCACGTAGACAGATAATCCATGCCAGATGTCCATGCTTGCATTCACGTCAAACTGGGTGTGCGCATCGTACCAAATGTCATCGGCGCTCGTGGCACCCACGGTGAAGAGGAACTTATCCGCGTAATTGACGCTGGCTTTGGCTGTGAAACCATACTTCTGGTAACTCAACGACAGGTTGGCAGTGTTGCCAGCCTGACCGGGAAGCTTGGCACCGCTATGACCTGGTAGATCTGCAGTGGACTTGGTGTACGTGTAGTTCGCATAAATTCCAAGTCCATCGAGGAAACCTGGCAGGAACGTCAATTGCTGCTGCCAATCGAATTCAAATCCGTACATTGATGCCGTAGGACCGTTCACCGGTTGCGTGACCATATACCCTGCATACGCACCACCAACCTGCGGGTACACGCTGGGATAGATGATGTTGGACAGGCTCTTGTAGAAAGCGCCGGCAGAGAGAACTCCGACCCGCTGGAAGAAATGTTCCGCCATGAGATCGAACCCGCTGGAGGTCGTTGGTTGCAGCTCGGCATTGCCCATCGTAATCGTGCTAGCGTCGTCGTGAATGATTCGCGAGGGGACGAGGTCAACGAAATTGGCTCTCCCAACACCAGTGGTAAATGCAGCCCTCACATTTGTTTGTGCATCAAGCAAATACTTGAAATTGACCATCGGCAGAATGACATTAAACGAATGGTCGGCGGAGGATGGTGTCGCTTTCAGGAAAAGACCTGCCTTGTCGTATTCGATGATATTTGCATCGACAGTATTCTGAGTCATTTCATCGCGCACGCCTGCAACAACCATAAGCTGATCGAAATTGATCGTGGTCATAGCGTATCCAGCGTAGATGTCTTCCGTAAGAGTGTTGTTCACTGCTTCCGTATTGTCATGGTTGAGCGTCTGCTTGAAATTTGTGGTCTTGTTCGCGTTGAAGAAGTCCATCACCTTTTGGAAATCCGGCATTTGCCCCCAAGCCCAACTGTAGTTACCTGCCAGCGTCGACAGAGTTGGCTGGGTCGCGCCAACAAGCTGACTCATAAGAAGAGGTGTGCTTCCGGTCCAGAGATAGTAGGAATCCGTTCCAACGCGATCCTTCTTTCTCAAATCGGCCTTGCCGCCAAATTTCAGGTCCGCAGCATACCCGAGAAAGCTGTAAGGCATTTTGAGGCTCACATTTCCTCCATAGGAGGTGTTCGTCGACTTGATGCCTTCCTGGACGCGGAATCCGTTGCTGCTCGAAATCGTATAGTTAGCGGCATTGAGTTCATAGCCGGCAGGAATACCGGTTCCACCGACGGTGTACTTCGGAATGTTTGGATCTGAAAGGTCGAGTGTGAAGTCCACCTTTTTGTTGATGACAAACGTCGGTGATACATAGTAGTTTTGCGTCTCAGAACCACGGTTATAGGAGGCCGAGTAATCAAGAACGATGTCACCCAGGTGGTTCTGACCTCTGCCGACGAAGTTATTCAGCAAGTCCTCTTGCCCCCGATCGCGCGTCAATACTTCGATCGTTGCACCGGTGATGCTTGTCGCAGAATTGTATTTGCCTTTGCTGGGACGAGCCCTCCATTGATCGCGAGACTCGTTGTCATCGAAGTCATTGTAGACTACTGTGAGGCTGTACTTGCTTTTGTCGTTCGGCTTAAAATCGACCGTCCCCGACAAACCCAACCGGTCCCGCGTCAGCGCATAGTCGCGGAGCATGAGATCGGTAAAGGCATACGGTATGAGAACTTTTCCAACTGTCGTGATAGGAGCATAAGTTATCTGGTTGTTACTCGAACCACGGTCATTTCGCAGAAAACTTGCGGTGAACATGATTCCAATGTTCTTTTCTTCTCCCAGCCTTGTTCCATAGTTCAGCCCAAACTGGTATGTCCCTTTCAACGAGTTTGTATAGTAGCCCTGCGGCTTCTTGTCCGCGTACCCGCTGCCAACGGTCACGTTGAGCACGTCCTTCGAGTTATCGAGAGCGCTCTTTGTAATCAGGTTGACCGTGCCACCCACCGAATTGCCATCCATGTCAGGAGTAAGGACTTTCGAAACTTCGATGGATGCGAGTTGATCGGCCGGAATAACATCCATCATGGTCTGTCGGGTGGAATTATCCGGTGAAGGAATTGCCTGTCCGTCGATGACCATGTTGTTGAGGCGTGCTTCCGTTCCTCTTACTTGAACGTATCTTCCGTCCCCCATATCACGTTGGATGGAAATTCCCGGAATGCGCTGAAGAGCCTCTGCCCCGTTGACATCCGGGAAGCTCAGAATCTGCTCCGCGGCAACGACGTTCATGATCTTCTCTGAACTCTTCTGAGCGTTGAGCGCCTTGTTTTGCCCTTCTCTCAAGCCGTTGATCTCGATCCCCGACAACTGGACTACACCGGTTTTCAGAGCCACATCCTTCGCAATCGTGCTGCCTGCTGTCACGGTTACGTTTACCGTTTGCTCCTCGTATCCGATGTAACGCACGATCATTTCATACTGACCGACCGGCACATTCTGAATCCGATATTGGCCTGCACGATCTGTCGACGCGCCAAGGCCCGTTCCTTTGAGCATGACGTTTGCAGTCGGCAAGTATTCTTTCGTATCAGCATCGCTGATTCGACCGTTAATATGCCCTGTTTGCTGAGCCCGACTTGTGCTCGGCGCCATAACGATGCCAACGAGCACAAGGAAGACCAGGATCCAATGGGCTTGATCCCTCAGAATACGTAATGAATTGATAGCCATTTTCATCTCCTCCCTTTAGGAATGATGAGTTGGTGCGTTGATTGTGTATTGTCCATTTTGTTTAGAGTTTCACAAACCGAACGATGCGTTGCGTACAACAGTACAACAATTGATGAGAGTCAATACCCATCACTGATGCCCATCTACACATTCGGAGGGACGCCAACGTGACGGAACGGTGCAAGCGGTGATTTCACATCTTTCGAACGACTGATGACACATCAATAGAGAAGCGCCAACGACTGTTATATTTGAGCGACTGATTCCCTTTCGATCAGATACGAAGCAAGCACGACCGATTTCGGGCCTTCTTTTGATCCACGAATTCTCGAGCTGATCAACTTCATACTTTCTTCACCCATCTCATAGATAGGTTGATGCATCGTCGTCAACGGAACATTGTAGGCACGGAGGTCATCGTAGCCAACGATCGACAGATCTTCAGGAAATGAAACTCCCATCGCCTTCGCAACGGAGTAGAATGTGTAGGCGATTCGATCATGCGCCGCGAAGATCGCAGTAATTTTCTTCCGCTGTTTCAGAACCGTCTGCGCGTACTTCGCAAACTGTTCGTCGCTAAAGGGGCCGGGATGACTCACAACGATTGAAGGATCGAACTGAATTCCGTGGTCCGCCAGAGCCTTCTTGTAGCCTTCGAATCGCAGACGTTCCGTCGTGACAATATTGCTGAAGACAAACGCAATCTTGCTGTGTCCCTTGTCGATGAGATAGGTCGTCAGTTTGTACGCGCCGTCGAGATTGTCTGTGGTGACGTGATCGATCTCCAGATTGGGAATGGAACGATCTGCCAGCACGACGGGAATGTTACGTTCTTTGAACTTCTGAACGATCATCTTGTTCTTCGCATCGGGTGACGCCGTTGGAATGTAGATCACGCCGCTGACAGCATTCTCAATGAGTCTATTTGCGTGAAACTCTGCTTTGATGAAAAGGTCATCCGAGCTGCACACCATCAGACTGTGTTTGCTCTTCGCTGCTTTGTCCTCAACTCCGCGGGCAAGCTCCGGCGCGTAGCCGGAACGAATGTCCGGAACGATGATTCCGACAATCGTCTGCTTCTGAGAGCTTACTTGAGGAATTGTAACAAACGTCCCGAGGCCCTTTTTGCGGCTCAGGTATCCGAGTCCGACGAGGTTTTGAAGCGCCTGACGGACGGTCGCGCGGGCTAGACCCGTGAGTTGCGTGAGCTCCTCCTCTGTGGGGATTCTATCCTGAGGCTTGAAAATTCCTTCCTGGATCTGCTCTGCCAGCCAGGTCTGTAGCTGGAAGTACTGGGGAACGGGGCTGTTTTTGTCAACAATCATTTGTCGTGAGGTCCCTACTTTGTCTAGACAATCATACATATGATAAAATCAATTGTCAAGTACTTTCTTCCACAGGTGAAACGTTATGCGGCATCATGCCATTTCCGTGCCATATATGCGAAGCCAACTCTCAATTTCTTGAAGATTTTGCTTGACGTTCACACTTTGAGTTCTTATGTTTGTCTAGACAACTAGACAAAGAAGCCACCACATTACTGTTTGTTTGAACGTACCACGGAGGATCAATGACCACTATGAAAGCTCTTGTGTATAAAGCCCTCGGCAAGATTGCCTTGGAAGACAGATCGATACCCAGGATCACTGCCCCCAATCAGGTGCTCGTGAAAGTTATCGCCTGCGGCATCTGTGGAACTGACGTGAAGATCCTTGAAGGGAAACACGCCGTTTCTGTAAACGCTGTCCTGGGGCATGAATTCGTCGGCACGGTTCAGGAAGTTGGAAGCGCGATCACTACGATGAAAGTCGGAGACCGTGTCGCTGTCGATAACAGTCTGCGATGCGGCGTTTGCGAATTCTGCCGTACAGGCATGAGCAGTCAGTGCGATTGGTTGAAAGATAAATCTATCGGCATTTTTCAGGATGGCGGCTATGCAGAGTATTGCGTCCTCCCGGAAAACGCATGCTACAAAGTTCCCGACTCGATCGATGATATTACAGCAACTCAGGTTGAGACTCTAGGCACCGTACTCAATGGGATGAACATCGTTCAGATGCAACCGTGGGATTCCGTGGTCGTGCTTGGCTTCGGACCTATCGGCTACCTCTTCTCCGCTCTCGCTGACAATGTGGCCGCGCGGGTGATGTGCACAGAGGTCGATCCGTTCAGAATCACTGTCGCGCAACAACTCGGTATCCCAGTCTTCAATCCAAACGAGACTGACATCGAAAAAGAAGTTTTGACCTTCACGAACGGCAAGAAGGCTGACATCGTCATTGACGCAGTTGGGACGCAACTGGAGAACGCTCTGAAGTACGTGACTCCAGGCGGCAAAATTCTTGCCTTCGGGATGGATAGCAGCGTCAAAGCAACAATCACGCCTAATACCATCACCCGCAACGCTATCAAAATCCTCGGTTCGTACATCGGTCAGAACACATGCTTGCCCGCGATAAAGATTCTGCAATCTCATAAGCTTAACATGGCTCCCTTTTTCACCGAGGTGATCCGCCTCGAGGATGGCGTAAGCGCATTCTCCAAGCTTGGCTTGGATCTGAATACGATGAACCATATTCCAAAGAAGGCAATGAAGATCGTTATTAAGCCATAACAACGTCGCTCACCCGCACTTCTTGTTCTTTATAACAAGGGGACCCTATGAATCGGGTATTGAAGTTCTTTGCTACCGGCCCAGACGCACCTCTGATGGAAGATCAGACGCGCGTGAATGCTCTTTATAAAAGGCATCGATGGCAGATCATGGCGGCTATCACATTCGGCTATGGAATAGCATATACTTGCCGTCTTGCGCTCTCCGTGGTAAAGAAACCGCTGATCGATGGCGGGATCTTCAATGCGCAGGAACTGGGGTTGATCAGTTCGGCAATCTTCTATTCGTACGCCTTTGGCAAATTGACCAATGGATTTCTTGCAGACCACGCCAATCTCAAAAGATTCTTCTCTTTCGGCGTCCTGATGTCAGCGATGATCAACATCGCAATGGGTTGGTCTCCGCTGCTGTGGGTCTGGGTGGTACTCTGGGGTCTCAACGGATGGTTTCAGGGTATTGGCGCACCATCCGCGATGGTGTCTATGGCACATTGGTTCAGCAACAATGAGCGAGGAAGACGATATGGGTTCTTCAGCATGGGGCACCCGATTGGCGAGGGGTTGACGTATGTCGTCATCGCAGGCCTGGTCACTCTCTTCGGTTGGCGTGCCGGCTTCAAGGGCCCGGGACTCACCTGTGTTCTGATTGCATTCGTGATGTATCTCCTTCTTCAGGATCGTCCACGAACACTCGGATTGCCGCTTGTTGCGGATTGGAGGAACGACCATGGAGCCCCCGTCGTTGATACGGGCCAGAAAGCGCCAAGCGTCTGGTCCCTGCAGAAATCCATTTTGAAGTTGCCCTCCATTTGGATTCTTGCGCTGGCGAGCAGCATGATGTACGTGACTCGGTACGCGGTCGTTAATTGGGGCATTCTCTTTTTGCAGGAGACCAAAGGCTACTCATTAGTAGAGGCAGGCAGCCTCCTCGGGCTCAATACCATCGCCGGTCTCGTCGGAAGCCTCAGCTACGGCTATATCTCCGACAAATTCTTTCACGCCAGGCGCCCTCCCGTTACCCTGATCTGTGGCCTGTTGGAACTTGTTGCCTTGAGCATCATTTTTCTCACGCCCTTGGCGAGCGTCACTCTCTTGTCATTCGCATTCGTGTTGTACGGCTTCTCGATCAGCGGATTGCTCGTTTCACTCGGAGGACTCTTCGCCACAGATATTGCTCCGAAAAAAGCGGCAGGAGCAGCGATGGGCGTCATCGGAGTCTTCAGCTATCTTGGAGCAGCTACACAGGATCTCATCAGTGGCTACTTCATCGACAAAGGAACGACCGTCGTCAACGGTGTCAGGCACTATGATTTCAGTGCGGCTATCATGTTCTGGGTGGGGGCTTCGGTCCTCTCCCTCATTCTGGCAACCTCGCTCTGGAAAGCAAAAGTGAGTGATTAGATGCATCAGCGAATCACGCGAGTGAGGCCGCAAACCGTGTTGTTCGTACTTGTGTGGACTGCTTTGGTGGTTCTGGCGGCGTCAGGCACGGCACATGCACAACTGGTGCGACTACGTGAACCGATCCAGGAGCTTTTTCTCGGCCACACTGTGTATACGGAGGAACAGGAAGAGCTCCAGTGCACTCTCTCCCCCCGGTTTCTTAGCCAGAGCGACGCAAAAGGCTGGGGGTTGAATCTAGAATTTGAATACGGCATTACAAATCGTCTGGAGCTTGGAGTGGAGGTTTCCCATCTGCAGAATGCATTGTCGGACAATATTCCGGATCCCGATTTCAGCAAGATGGGGGCTGAGGTGTCCTATCTTCTCATGCAAAAGGATGAGCCGTTCGCGATGAAGGTCTCTGCCGAGATCAGTGCTCCCATTGGGTCGGGTACAGACAAGTCATTGAGATTCGAACCTTCAATCGTTCTGGCGAAGACGTTTGGTCAGAACCAGCTTCATCTGAGTCTTGCTGAAGAGTTCGGGGGAAGCGAAGCTGAGTTCGAATACTGTGCCTCGGTGTTGATGCCTGCGGGCCACTGGACGCCGGTGTTCGAAGCGGGGGGAAAGATATTCGACGGGCCAAGCTCGTTCTATTTCTCGCCAGGTGTCTATTACAGCCTCGGCGACGGACTCGAGTGCGGAATTGGAATGCCGATCGGGCTGACGTCTTCGTCAGACAGGTATCGTATCGTAATGAATGTCACATTCGAGTTCTAAGTGAGCAGAAACAAGTTCTTGAAATAGCTTGGAAAGGTATATCGGTGATGCACTCGCGTCAGTACGACATCGTAATCTTCGGCAACTATACTAAAGACACAATCATCACTCCCTCCGGGACGCGGTATGTTGACGGCGGAGGCTTCAATTATGGCGCCCACGCGGCCCGGATGCTGGGACTGAACGTAGCAGCAGTGACTCGCCTTGCCCGGGAAGATCAGCGGGTGGTGGACAAACTCCAGAGCATTGGCGTCGACGTGTATCCGTTCTACACACCTTCGTCGACGCATATGGTGTTGGAATATCGTTCGGCAAATCCCGACGATAGAATCCTTCGTTGCGCGATGACAGCCGGTTCGTTCACTCCGGATCAGTTCGAAGCTCTCGAGGCAAAGGCTTTTTTGATGAATGGCTCAATTCGGGGCGAAATCCCTTTGGAGGTGGTTCGCACGCTCCGAAAAAAAGACGCCCTGCTCGTTGCCGACCTGCAAGGCTTCATACGAATCATCGCTCCAGATCATACGCTTCTCCACGCTCCGTGGCCCGAGAAGGAAGAACATCTTCGATTGGTGGACGTCCTCAAAACCGACGCCGTCGAGGCAGAATCACTCACGGGTGAATCGGACATCAAGAAAGCCGCCATGGCTCTTGCGAAGATGGGACCAAAGGAAGTGGTTCTAACGCATAAAGATGGCATTCTCGTGTTAGCAGCCGGAATTTTCTACGAGGCTCCTTGGCGGAACAAGAGTCTAATCGGCAGGAGTGGTAGAGGAGACACCTGCATCGCTTCCTACATTGCGAAAAGACTGACAGAGCCACCGCAGGTAGCCATCATCTGGTCTGCAGCGACAACAAGTTTGAAAATGGAAGCCGAAGGACCGTTCCTGCGCAGCGTGAGTGATGTACGCGATTTTATCGCGCGAGAGTACGAATCTATTGGGCTTGCATAGATAACTATCGGAGTACTCCATGAAAAGAAAGATCGTGCGCACACTCGTTTCTCTCCTATTACTTTCCGTGGCTGCTCCCCTTCTGCAGGCGCAGAAGTCCAGCGACCCGTTCTCTTTTATTGTTTCCAGCGATCAACGCGAACATGCGACGCAGGAATTTAGAACTCACGTCTATACGCTCGGAGGCTACGAAGCCATCAACGCCGTCGGCAAAGGCTCGTTCATGATTGTCCTCGGGGACCTCGATCCCCCGTCGGCGACACGCGACCTCATCGCGTCGGTGCTGGGAAAGGACTATCTCTGGTACCCCGTCATCGGCAACCACGACCTGGAAGTCGAAGCAAACACCGAATATTTGAGGGAGATGAACCGCGGGGAACATGGTCTCCCCTACGTCCTCCGAAAAGGGCCATCCGGATGCGAAGAAACGACCTACAGTTTTGATTGGAATGATGTGCACTTTATCATTCTCAACGTTTATTACGACGGCAAGACCGACAACAAAACAGACGGTAACATTGTGCCTGAGCTCTTGAGTTGGCTCGAGAACGATCTGAAACAGAACACCAAAAAGCGGGTTTTGGTTTTCGGACATGAACCGATCTATCCTCTTCTGGACATGGATAACGGCACTGTGAGACATTTGAATGATGCTCTCGACAAATACCCGGACAATGCTCAGAAGTTTCATCGCTTGTTGGCGCAGTATCACGTCACTGCCTATTTCAGTGGCCACACGCATACTGCCTTCTATGCAAACATCAACGGCCTCTGGTTGTTCAGTTCGGGCCACATCTACGGTCAGGAAGACCGTTACAATCCGGAGAAGCTGTTCTCGGTCCTTACGAAGTACGTCGGCGCTGATCTCAAGAAGGGGATGAGTATTGACAGTTCGATTTCTCATTTCTACAAGTCAAATGACAAAGAGATCAAAAAGTTAGTATTCAATCTCGGCATCCTGAAAGTGAAGACATACAAAGATCTTAGCGACGGTCAGGCCATCACGATTCTTGGTCAGCTCTATGCAGAGAGTCACAGCTCACCGGATGGCATCAACAAGTACTCGAAACTCTTCTGGGCGAACACGGAATGGAGAAAGAGCACGTTCCTGAAGGTGAGCATGGGACCTCAATCAGGAACGGTTGAGATATACAGAGACAAGGACTTTTTGGGCAATTATGCTCTGCGGGACCGCGTGACGCTGTACTGACCGTTGCCGCGGCAAGCGGCCGGATATCTTCAGTTTCATCACTTGTTAACTTCACAGAACACGACAAAAAGGAACAAACGTGAGAAAGAAAATCAATGTAGGCCTCATTGGCGCAGGTCGCCTGGGAACCATGTATGCCGAATTCCTTACCACGCGCGTTGCCGGTGCAAACCTGATCGCGGTTGCCGACATCGTTCCCGAACGGGCAACAAAGTGCTCAGAGCGGTTTGGTATCGAGAAGGCATACTTTAGTCACCAGGAGATCAACTCCGACAAGAATCTTGCGGCGGTGATCGTTACTGCAACCACAGCAAATCACAAGGAGATCGTGCTGGATGCGGCCTCCAAAGGAAAACCGGTGTTTTGCGAAAAGCCAATGACGCTCAGCCTGAAGGATGCGCGGGAGATGAAGGATGCTATCGAGAAGCACGGCGTGTTCTACCAGCAAGGGTATATGCGAAGATTTGATAAAGGACTTGCCGCTGCGAAAAAGAAGATCATGGATGGTGTCATTGGAGCCCCGGTCGTATTCCGCGGTTCTTCCAGGGATCCCTACCTCCCCACTCTCGAATACCTCTATCCGCACAACAGCGGCGGACAAATTCTCGACATGGCTATTCACGATATCGACATCGCCCGATGGTATATGGGAGAAATTGCGTCGGTTTATTCCATCGGTGGAGTGCTGGCGTATCCTGAGGTCAAAGACACCGGAGACACGGACAATGTCATCATGTCCATGAAATTTGACAGCGGATGTCTTGGTGAAATCGACATCAGCAGGAACGGCATTTACGGCTACGATATTCGCGCTGAAGTGCTGGGAACGAAGGGGACTCTCAAAATCGGATACTTGCGAGAAACTCCCATCCTCGTGATGACCGCCCAAGGGGTTACACATGACGTCGTCCCCTATTTCCCCGAACGGTTCTGTGACGCCTATGTTGCTCAATTGAATGACTTCCTCAACAATCTCCAGAACGACCTGAAGCCGATGATCACGATTGAAGATGGAATTGCCGGGCTTCAAGTCGCCGTTGCAGCGACAGCCTCATTGAAGGAATCCAGAATTGTGAACGTCAAAGATTTTTGAATCAAACACTGAACACACCATTATTCGATAGGAGTTGTTATGAGAACCGTATCACTCTTCGCAGATTGGGATCCAAGACCCGGGTTTGTTCTTGGGAAGAAGGACATCGATAAGAAACTGACGTATCTCGGCAGCCGCGTCTGGCGGAATCCAAAAGTCAAGATCGTGAACAAAGAAGTTCGCGAACCAGGACCAACTGAGGTTCTCATCGAGGTCAAGGCCTGCGGGATCTGCGGCAGCGACGTGCATATGTACCAGAAGGACAAAGACGGCTATATTTTCTATCCCGGGCTGACCGCATTCCCTTGCACTTTGGGACATGAATTCTGCGGATCCGTCGTGATGGCAGGCGACAAAGCAATCAATAAGCGAACCGGCCGGAAACTGGAAGTCGGCGAAGGGGTCTGTTCCGAAGAAATGATGTGGTGCAGCTACTGCCGCCCCTGCGCAGACGGTTTCCCGAATCACTGCGAGAGCCTTCAGGAAATCGGCTTCTCGATCGACGGAGCTTATGCGATAAACATCGTGGTCGATGCCCGCTACTTGTGGAGCATTGAGGATTTCCGGACATTGTACGGCGAGGAGAAAATGTGGTATCTTGGAAGCCTCGTGGAACCGACGTCGGTTGCTTACACCGCTGTCATCACGCGGGGTGGCGGAATTCAGCCTGGTGAAAATGTGGTTATTCTTGGAGCCGGACCGGTCGGAGCAGCAGCGTGCGCCATCCTGCGCAGAGCTGGAGCCAACGCCGTCATTCTCTCTGAACCATCGGCGGCAAGAAGGAAAATGGCATTGTCCATTGGAGCCACCCACGTCATCGACCCGAAAACGGACAACGTCGCGGACGCGGTTCTCGACATCACGCACGGACATGGAGCTAAACTGATCCTTGAGGCGACCGGATTGCCAAGCGTCGTTTGGCCGGATGTTGAGCGAATCATCTGGGAAGGAAGAGCGATTAATGCAACGGTGGTCGTCGTGGCCCGCGCTGATGACAGGATTCCGCTCAATGGCGAAGTCCTTCAGGTCCGACGTGCGAACGTTGTCGGATCACAGGGACATTCTGGCCAGGGCGTCTTCCCGAACGTGATCAGTTGCATCTCTTCGGGCATGGACGTCTCCCCGATTATCACGAAGAAGATATCGCTGGATGAGGTTGAGCCCAGCCTGGTGAAGTTGCAGACTGACCGGGACGATGTGAAGATCACTGTCACGAAATTCGACTAATTCTTAATTGAGGAGTGCATCATGGCAAATTGGATCAAAGCAAATCGGGGGGATATCTCCTTTGAGGACACCAGCGTCGGCAGATTGAAGAAGAAGATCTGGGACGCCACTGATAAAGAAATCGACCAGATTCTCGCGGATTACGGTATCCCTTCCCCGTCGGAACTGGCGAAACCTGGGACATATATACAGACGACAATCCGCAAGCATGTTGTGGAGAATCGAAAGAAGAACGACATTCTTTTTATTCCTATCGGCTGCACCGAGCTTCATGGAATTCACACCGTCACCGCACTGGACACGTTTATGGTGACCCAACTTCTCGAAGGTGTCCGACGCTACACCGCCAAGAAGGGCGCGCCGGTAAACCTGACCTGGACGCCGCTGAACTTTGGCGGACATCCGCATCACCACGTCGGCATGCCGGGCACCATTCACCTGGAAGACGAAGTCCTCAAGAGGATGTTGATTGACGTCATGGTTGGATTCTGGAACGACGGGTTCAGAAAGATTGTCCTCATCAACAATCACGGACATTCCTGGCTACTGGAGGCTGCCATTCAAGAACTCCAGAAAACATGGAATCTTCCTGGCATTTTCAGGACCATTGATTGGCATAGGGCTGTGAGAGAGTTCTTCCGCACGAAGGCACGCGGCGGCGACTGGGATGACGACTTCGTACACGCTGACGAAGCGGAGACTTCAGTTCTCCTGCTTCTGGCAAAGGAGTATGTCGAGATGTCGTACGCACAGGAGACGACCGTCACACCATATTTGCCCGATGGGCACTTCGACAAGGCCGTCGATCCTTTCGGACGTCCCTCCCGCTGGTCAGAGGGTCAGGGTCATTTCCCGACAGAAATGGGATCGATCCCCGAAGGCGTCGTGGGTCGACCAACAATCGGAAAAGCTGAGAAGGCCAAGAGAACGATCGCAGCCATTCTCTCCTACCTGACTCTGGTTCACGACGAACTGTTCGAGGCATTTCCATCGGGCAAGGTGCCACCCATTGAGAAAACAACGATGCGAACGGAAGAAGAAATGGTGCCCTACATGAAGGAACCCTTCACACCCGGATGGCGCCCCATCTATGCCATTCGTAAAATGGGACTCTAGAAGACATGAAGTTCAGTATCGTGCTTTCGACACAACCGACAACGTTTTCGGCGCTCGCCTATCAGGGCAAGCTGATCGAAAACGTTTCCAGAATCAAAACGCTCGGGTTTGATGGAATCGAGCTCGCAGTCAGAGATCCAGCGCTCATTGACGTGTCATCCCTCACATCGCTTCTGAAGGAACATCGCTTGCCCGTTTCCGCCATCGGAACCGGGCAGGCGTATGTGGAGGAACGACTCTCCTTTATCGATCCAAGCAAAGGCTTCCGAGAGAAGGCGATCGGACGCATCAAAACTCAGGCACGATTTGCTGCACTTTTTGACGCAATCGTTATCATCGGCCTGGTAAGAGGAAAAAGGGAATCGGACCTCGACCCTGAAACCGCGGACCGATGGCTGGTACATGGACTTCGGGCTTGCGCATCGGAAAACCCAGGTGTAAGATTCGCGATCGAGCCTATCAACCGGTACGAAACCAATCTCGTCAACACGGCGCGATCAGGAATCGAGTTGCTGGAAAAGGTTGATAAGAAAAACGTGGGACTTCTTCTCGATACGTTTCATATGAACATTGAAGAGCCCTCGATGACCGAGAGTATCAAGCTGGTCGGGGATCTTCTTTTTCATTTTCATGTAGCAGATTCCAACCGCTGGTACCCCGGAGCGGGCCACATTGATTTCCGTTCTGTGTTTGAGACCCTCGAAGAGATTGGCTATACCGGGTACGTTTCTGCAGAGATGCTTCCCCTTCCGGACCCCGATGTAGCCGCGAGGAAGACCATTGAGTATCTGCAGCGATTCTGATTAGTCACTTCCTGTTCAGCATCAGATTTCGGCATGGATAGACGAGCGACGTTAACATGAGCATGCACAGGATCGGGCATCCGTGCCAACGGAGATTTGTTCTGTTGAATGACATTGAGCAGACAAACCAGCGCGCATTTTCACACGCATTTCATGTTTGTATCGTACCTTGAGCCAGATACGTTGATGGCGTTCTGATAATGGCATATCCATTTATTCAAAAAGGTCAACGAACGAAAAAGCATGAGGATTGTGTATGATGCGCGCTAGACTCACATTTGTTTCCTTGTCAGCTTTCTTCCTGTTTACGTTGTTCACACATTCCATGTTCGCCCAAGGGGGTCCCCCACTCATATTGACTGACCCGGGAACACCCGGTCCGGGGAATTGGGAGATTAACATCTTCGCTTCTCTAGAACGCTCCGCTCTCAACCGCGAATATCAGATTCCACAGTTCGACATAAATTATGGCGTCGGAAATCGCACGCAGCTCACATTGACAACACCCTTTGCATTATCCGAAGAGAAGGACTCGGGGACACGGCGGAGTTTCGATTGGTTGGAGATGGGAGTAAAGTACCGATTCATCGATAATCCCGGAACGACGGGATCGAACTTTGCTCTGTTTCCTCAGGTCCACTTCTCTTTCGAGGATGAGAGAGAGGTCGAATTGAGCCTCCCGTTGGAGTGGCACCAGGAATGGGAGCATTTCGGCTTGACGGCCGAGCTCGCTCATACCTGGGTCAATGGCAAATCCGAAGGATGGGAAGGTGGAGTGGCGGCTGCCTGGATACTGGATCCAGTCGACATTCTCGTAGAATGGCACACGGCTGTCCGCGAGACCCCGTATGATCTGCGCGAGCCCATGATGAATATCGGATTCACGTGGGAGTGGTCAGAACACGTTGTACTGCTCGCCTCTTTCGGCAAGAGCATACAACATCATGACGAAGACACCGATACGTGGGCCGTGCTCGGATTTCAATTTCTATTCTAAGATCATGCCGAACATAACGGCCCTCCATATGCGCCACATTCGCAAAGTTTTCCCCGGTGTTGTGGCGCTGGATGATGTCAGCTTCGACTTGAAGGCAGGCGAAGTCCATGTCCTGCTCGGGGAAAATGGGGCCGGGAAGTCGACCCTTGTCAAGATCTTGAGCGGAGCTATTCAGAAAACCGACGGAGAAATTGTTCTCTTCGACAATCCGGTCGAAATCGACTCTCCCAAGCAAGCCCAGAAATTGGGCATCGGCATAATCTATCAGGAATTGAACCTCGTCCCGTCGCTCACAGCAGCAGAAAACATCTTTCTCGGGCGTGAGCGGACGAACTCCGTCGGATTGATCGAGAAGCACACCCTGCTCTCTTCTGCTCAACACATCCTCTCTTCCATCGGCCTTCAGATTGACTGCGATCAACCAGTAAGATCTTTTGGTATCGCCCAAAGGCAAATGATCGAAGTGGCAAAGGCTCTCTCCCTCGATGCTAGAATACTCATCATGGATGAACCGACATCCGCTCTTTCCGAGACGGAAATCAAGCAGCTTTTTGGCGTTATTCGCAAACTCAGGGAGAAGGGAGTCGCGATCATCTACATCTCTCACAGACTGCAGGAGATTTTCGAGATTGGCGACAGAGTGACCGTGCTGCGCGACGGTAAGCTCGTGGGAACCCGGATGGTCTATGAAACTTCTCAAGCCGAACTCGTGAAGATGATGGTGAACCGGGAGTTGAAAGAACAATATCCACGACATCGAACCGATCGTGGCGAAGAAATCCTGCGTGTGGAGAAACTCAACCGGAAAGGAGCGCTTCGGGACATCAGTTTTTCTCTGCATCGAGGTGAGATCCTGGGAATTTCCGGCCTTCTTGGCTCCGGAAGAACAGAATTGGCGCGCGCACTTTTCGGAGCAGACCGGATCGATTCTGGTGAGATTGTCATTAAGGGAAAGTGCCGGAAGATCAATTCACCACGCACTGCCGTGAAACTTGGCCTTGGATTTCTTACGGAGGACCGCAAATCGCAAGGGCTGGTGTTGTCACTTTCGGTGAAGGACAACATCACCCTGTCGAGCCTTGATCTCTTTTCCAGGCTCGGAGTCATTTCCAACAAGCGAGAAGAACGAGAAGCAAAGTCGTTCATTGAGCAATTGCGGATCAAGACTCCCAGCAACCATCAGAAGGTACTCAATCTGAGCGGTGGAAATCAGCAAAAGGTCGTTCTCGCGAAATGGCTTTCCAGGAAGGCAGATATCTTTATCTTCGATGAACCAACACGAGGCATAGACGTTGGGAGCAAGGTGGAAATCTATCAGCTGATGAATCAACTCACGGCTGAAGGAGTCGCGATCATCATGATCTCTTCTGAATTACCCGAGGTTCTGGGCATGAGCGACAGAATTCTCATCATGTATCAGCACACCATCGTTTGTGAACTGAAGTCTGAGGAAGCAACACAGGAACGCGTTATGCGATACGCCCTGGGAGCAGCCTAAATGAAAAAAGAACTCCTGATACAAAACAGCAGGCAACTGGGAACATTTGTGGGATTGATCGTCGTGACGGCAGTCTTCTGGATCCTCAGCCCTTATTTCCTCACGATCTCGAATCTGATGAACATTGCCGAACAGGCCTCGATCAATGCTGTGATCGCCGTCGGTATGACGTTTGTCATCATCGCTGCAGGCATCGACCTTTCAGTCGGTTCCATTGTCGCTCTTTCTGGTGTCGTACTCGCAGGGGCACTCCAAGCCAGCCTTCCCGTGCCCGTCGCCATTCTGCTTGGACTCGGAGTTGGCGCACTGTGTGGTCTCAGCAACGGATTGCTCATCAGCTTCGGCCGCCTCCCCCCGTTCATCGCCACTCTGGGCATGATGAGCGTAGCCAGAGGCATTGCCCTCTTCTACACCGACGGGAGACCCGTTTCAGGGTTCTCTGCCGAGTTTAGATCGCTGGCGACGGGGGAGATAGCGCGGATCCCCTCTCCCGTCATCATCATGATCGTTCTTTACATCCTTGCACATTGTATTCTCCATTGGACAAAACTGGGGCGGTATACGTATGCTATCGGGGGGAATGAAGAAGCAGCGAATCTGTCCGGTATTAATACCCGGATGATCAAGACAACAATTTATGCGCTGTGTGGAATGTTGAGCGGATTGGCAGCGGTGCTCCTGACGGCGCGCCTGAATTCGGCTCAACCGATCGCAGGCCTGATGTACGAGCTCGACGCCATCGCCGCCGTCGTGATTGGTGGCACGAGTTTGCTGGGGGGTGAAGGAACAATCTCGGGAACGCTGATTGGCGTCCTAATCATGGGAATTCTCAGAAACGGCCTCAACCTTGTCGGGGTCTCCTCTTTTACGCAGCAGGTAGTGATCGGTTCCGTAATTATTCTGGCAGTTCTCATCGACATGGCAGTGAGAAAAGACAGAACGATCTTGCTTGCGAAAGGAATCATCAAATGAAAACGCGCGTTTTTGTGGTCGTCTTTGCAGCTCTTCTTGGCCTTCAACAATGCGGGCGGTCCGACCGTGCCGACAAACCAATCATTGCCCTCGTCCTGAAAACCCTGAACAATCCTTTCTTCATGGACATGCAGGAAGGAGCGCAAGCGGCGGCTGCGAGGCTCGGGGTGGATCTGATTGTTCAGGCTCCAGAACGCGAAGTCGATGTCGAGAAGCAAATGCAGATCATTGAGAACCTGATTCAGCGAAAAGTCTCAGCCATCTGTGTGGCGCCGAGCGGATCCAAAGAAATTGTTCCTGCCATCCTGAAGGCCAATCAGGCACGAATACCCGTCATTGTCATCGATACTCGGGTAGACCGAAAGGCGCAGACTGAATCCGGTGCCGTTGTCCTCTCCTTCATCGGATCAGACAACAAGGACGGAGGAAGGATCGCCGGCGAGTTCGTCTCAGAGAAGCTGGGAGGGACGGGAGAAGTGGCAATCCTCGAGGGAATTCCAGGTCATGAAACAGGCGATGCTCGACTTCTGGGCTTTCACGAGGCGCTCGCAGAACAGAAAGGTATCACCATCGTAGCATCCCAAACTGCGAATTGGGAAAGAGATCAGGGTTTCAATGTTTTTCGTAATATTCTGCAAGCCCACCCTCATGTCAAAGCCATCTTCGCGTGTAACGACATGATGGCGCTGGGAGCTGTCGAGGCGATCGCCGCCGTCGACAAAAAAGGGGACATTATCGTCGTGGGATTTGATGCAATCAAAGACAGCCGAGCAGCAATCGTGAATGGCGACATGCAAGCATCCATTGCTCAACATCCCGAGGAAATGGGAAGGCTCGCGGTTGAGACAGCCCTGAAGGCTCTCCACGGAGAGAACGTTCCATCAGATATTCCTGTTAAGATAGAACTGGTCACCAAAACCAAACTCGACAAACTGACCTCACATTGAGCATATTATGACAATTGTTTCACAGCACAATGTTGGAAGCGAAAGTAACAAGAATCTTCCAGCCTGGCTCGCAGAATTGCATGAAGCACTGAGTGGAAAAGTCCGTTGGGACACCGTGACTCTGCAGCTCTACAGCACTGCGGCATGTTTCTACGAGATCACCCCTCTCGCTGTCGTAATTCCTCACAACACCGATGATCTGGTCAGCACAATCGAAATATGTGCGAAACACAAGATCCCAATCCTTCCCCGAGGTGCGGGCTCCAGTCTTTCAGGAAATGCCGTCGGCGAAGCGGTGATTCTCGATCTTTCGCACCATTTCAAAGATATCAGCAAGATCGATGATGAGCGAGTGCGTTCCGGAGTAAGTGTTGTCCTCGACAACCTTCAGAGAAGGCTCAAGAAAGACAACAGGAAATTTGGACCCGATCCGAGCAGCGGGAACATCTGCGTCATCGGCGGAATGCTCGGAAACAACAGTGGCGGCCCACACACGATAAAGCATGGTAACATGGTCCACCATGTTCACGAAATCAGTGTTGTGCTCGCTAACGGAAAGCTGTTCAGGGCCAGGAACATGCCTCTCGAGGAACTCTCGAACTTGCCAGAATCAGAACGGTACTATTACGAGCAAGTGAGAGTCCTGATGCAGAAATATGCGGAGGACATCGTAACAAGCAGTCCGCTCACCACAAAAAATGCCTCTGGATACCAGGTGTGGGACGTGCTTACCAAGACGCATCTAAACATGGCTTCCCTGTTCGTCGGCAGCGAAGGAACGCTGGGAGTCTTCACTGATGCTGTGCTGATGACTATCCCGACGGTGAAGCATCGCGGAATCATTTCTTTCTACTTCACGGACCTCGCCAAGATGGGCGTCGCTGTCCGGCACTTCAGAGGTCTGGGCGCATCATCGATCGAGTTTGTCGACCAGTCATTCCTCAAGCTGGCGTTAACGTTTCAACCAGATCTGAAAGATTTTCTTCCCGACCACGTCAAGTTCCTGCTCTATGTGGAATTCGAGGGCGATGATGTCGCAAGCATAGACCGCTTACTCCTTCAATCCCGTCAGATCGTTGCCGAACGGGAACACCTCGCGGAAGTCGGATCATTCTCGACGAACGAGCAGGAGATCGAGCGGGTCATCCGCGTACGAAAGGCTGCCACCGCTATTCTCAACAAGATTCAGGGCAAGGAGAAACCTGTTCCTTTTGTTGAAGATTGCGCGATTCATCCGGACGGTCTTGCTGAGTTTCTGGTCGAACTCTCAACCCTGCTGCAGAGATACTCTTTCGGATATGCGGTCTACGGCCATGCCGGCGACGGCAATCTCCATCTCAGGCCGATCGTGAACTTCAAGGATCCTCAAACGTATCGTGATGCTCAGGATTTGATGGAGAGATTCGTCACGCTGGTGGTGAAGCACAAGGGAACTCTCTCCGGCGAGCATGGTGATGGACGTCTGAGGACTCCGTTTGTGGACCGGACATTTCCCAAGCTCATTCCACTCTTCAAAGAGATAAAGTCCCTTTTTGATCCGATGGGGATCATGAATCCCGGCATCAAGGTGCCAACGGGCAAGGCCAAATGGAACGAACATCTTCGGTACACACCTGATTACAGGTATTCTCCAACCTCCTCGAGGCTGGATTCGGATGACTGGCGATTGGAGATCGAGAAATGCCATGGGTGCGGCACCTGCCGGGAGTATTGTCCTGTGTTCGTCGCAACAGGAGCTGAAGAGGCGTCCGCCCGGGCAAAAGCGAATATCCTTCGCGGAATCATCTCGGGAAGCATGCCGACAGACACGATCGACACGGAGCACTTCTATCGAATCATGGACTACTGCGTCAATTGCGGCCAGTGTCTGACCGATTGTCCGACAGGAGTCAACATTCCTGGAATGGCAATCCTGGCGAAAGAAAAGCTGCACGAAAAGCGGCCGTTCAAGACAAGCGAATTTATCCTTCAACGGGGAAAGCTGGTCAGCTCCATGGCCAGTATTGTCCCCCCGTTGAGCAACTGGTCGCTCTCGCTTCCTTTGACTCGGAGGCTCATGCAGGCGACTACTGGCATAGACAGCAGAAGGAACATGCCTCCCTTTGCGGTCCACCATGGGAAAGGGACCGCTGAAAGAAAGCACAAGAAGAAGGTCGTGTTGTGGTCGGGGTGCGCCGCGCAGTACAACGATCCAAACGGAGAGCTGGAAAGCTGCATGCAGATGCTGCACAAAATTGGATTCGAGGTTGTTCTTCCTGAGTGGAAATGTTGCAACATTGCAAAGCTTTCCTACGGGAACCTGAAGGACTCGCGCGACGACATCAATTTCAACCTGAGGGTGCTCCTTCCCTTTGTCGAACGAAAGGTCCCCATTGTCTTCAGCAGTGCGTCGTGCGGATATGCCTTCCGGCATGAATACCAAACGCTCTTCAGTGACAATCATGACATCCGAAGGGTCGCCGAGGCCAGTTCCGACATCCATGATTTTCTGGGGCGGACTTTTGAGGGTGGGAACATCAAAGGGTCGTTTGCACCGTTGCACAAGAAGGTCGCGTATCATGCACCATGTCACCTCAAAACGCAGAAAAACAAATACGGACCTCTCAATCTGTTGAGAATGATCCCCGGGTTGGAACTCCTGAACATCTCCGACAGTTGCTGCGGCATCGCCGGTACGTTCGGGATGAAGCAAGAGAACTTTGACCTTTCGATGAAGATGGGCGTCCCCCTGTTTTCCGAGCTGGAGCGAGTGCGCCCTGATTTTGTTCTTTCAGGATGCGGCACATGTCAGATTCAGATCAACCAGGGAACCGGTCTGGACGTCATCCACCCCATGACACTCCTCAACGAATCCTTTCATGGGGAGGATAAATAGGGGCGGAACCCGGGAGAGAATGAAGGCAGATACAGCACCGCCCGGCCTCTCGGTCGGGCGGTTTCATTTCATTGATGTGTGAATCGCGGAGATGGACTGGGTTCGATTTGCCGTCTGAACTTTGCTAGCAAACGATTCGTCCCACGGTCTGCACGGACGCAGGTGGTGCTGAACGGGGTGTCAGTAAGTTCTTAGTCCTTTCCGCTGTCTTCCTTCCCTTCCTTGGATTTCGAGGTCTTCTTTGTATCCTTCATAATTGCTCCCTTAGCATCAAAGACTACCTCATGCTTCTCTTTCCCGGATTGGATAACCATTTCATATTGAACCGTTTCGCCTTTCGTCAGTTTTTCCGCTTTCAGGACTTTCCCTTTCGGAAACCCCTTTATCAAGGCATCAGCGACCTCTTTTGGCAGCGCCTTCACAGGAATGGTCTCTTCAATCTCAATGCACGTTCCATCGGCAGCGTAGAGAAGGTCGCGGTTGATCTTACCCTCGATGCTCTCGACTTCGAACTGAGTCTTACCATTCTCCACTTCCTTTGATGTCCCTTTGATCTTGGCGTTCGGATAAGCCTTCTGAAAGGAAGCCGTCACAGCCGCGGGCAGATCCTTTGATTTGATTTTCTGTTCGCCCTGAGCGCTGGCAGTAGCGGCCATGCAAATCAGCAGAACACCTACGAATCCAAGAGTTGTAAATAGTGAAGCCAGTGATGTTCTCATTTTTTGTTTCCTTTCCAAATGGTTGAACCATTATCACATGGAGCAAAGAATTGGTTGGTTTCCACAAAAAGGACAACAGCTCAAAACGGAATCAGCACAGAAATGAAGTCCTGCCCACTCTTCTCAAACACTCACATGAGAGCCTCGGTCAACCCGGGTCGCGACCAGAGCTCAGCGGGAGTTCCACCGTGAACGAACATCCCTGTCCTTCTTCACTTTCCAGCGTGATTCGCCCGCCATGCAGTTCGACAAAACGCTGAGCAATGGCGAGTCCCAACCCACTTCCGTCCGTCTCTGAACGCGACTTTGATCCGCGATAGAATCGCGTGAACACTCGAGGTTGCTCGGCCAAAGGAATCCCAGGCCCTTTATCTACAAGGACGATCAGTGCTTTTCGAGGATCAGCTTTTCCGAGAGCCAGCGTAACAGACACTTCCCTGTTCTTCGGCGAGTACTTGATTGCATTATCAAGAAGGTTGAGCAAAACACTCATGAGTTTCTTTTGGTCACCCTTGAGTTCAATTGCCTCTTCGATGAATACCTTCAATTTAATCTTCTTCTTCTTTGCAATACCGCGAACTGCCTGAACACACTCAACAATCATTTCATCCAGCCGTAGGGTCGACATTTCGCATTTCATCTGCGCAGCGTCCAGTCGCGCGAGAGTCAACAAGTCTGTCACCATGGATGAAAGATGGTCCAATTCTGAGAGCGATGTCCCAAGAGCTTCTTTGAGGGTCGACTTTCGTACCATCCGGTGAGCGAATTCCAGTTCGCTTTTGAGAATCGTCAGTGGTGTGCGAAGTTCATGGGACGCGTCGGCAACGAATTGCCTTTGGCTTTTAATCACCCCGTCGATCCGGTCGATCATCTCATTCAGCGCCCGACCGAGGACATGAACTTCATCCTTCACCTTTGGCAGACCCAGCCGAGCGTCTAGAGTCGTCGCACTGATCGTTTCAGCCGTCATGACCATTTTCACCATCGGTCTGAACGCCAGCACAGAAATCAGATAGGCGGCACCGCCGGACAGAATCAATCCCACCGGGATAAAAATGAGAAATAGAATCCGGAGGGGATCGAGATTGTCTTCGATGTCATGCAGTGGTACTGCTATCTGAATCAGGTATTTGATCCCGTTATCATTTTCGACCGGCCATTGCATGATGCGATGCTTTTTACGAGCGATTTTCACTGTGGATTTCTGTAATTTCGAAAGAGCTCCTTGATTCCATTTCATGTCAACATCGAGCACAAACCCCGGATCTGCGAACATCACCTTCCGATCAATCGTCAACAGTCGCACTTTAACAGCCGGCAATCCGCCCGTTTGTACGGAATCCAAGAAGGAGCGGCCGAGAGAACTCATCTTGTGACGATCTTCATCCAACGCTGCCGATATTTTGACGGCGTGGCTCTCCAACCGAGCGTCCAGTTTTGCCACTTCATTGTCGTAGGCCGTCTCATACACGAGAAGGGCAAACCCAACCAGGAGAGCCCCGAAAACAACTGTGTAGGCAGTTACGATTTTGACTTTGATGGAGAACAATCCATACTCTCCTGGTTAAAGCGCTTTGTCGGAGAACAGATAACCGCTGCCACGCACGGTATGAATCAATGAACTACCGTACCCTTTGTCAACCTTCTGTCTCAGAAACTTGATAAACGATTCAATCACGTTGCTCCGTGGCTCAAAATTCATGTCCCAGAGATGTTCCGAAATCCGCTCCCGTGAAATAATTTCACTCGGATGCATCATAAAGAGTTCGAGAAGAGCGAACTCCTTCGCAGTGAGTACTATTTCCTTTCCTTCCCGAAACGCGCGGTGGGTCTTGAGCTCCAAGCGCAGTCCGAATTGTTCAATATCAGCCGTCCGGACCTCGGTTCTTCGTCGAGCCAGCGAACGGATACGGGCAAGTAGTTCTCCCGTGTGGAACGGTTTTGCAAGGTAGTCATCTGCTCCGCTGTCAAGACCCCGTATCTTGTCCTCAACATCGTCAAGTGCAGTCAACATCAGGATTGGCGTGAGAATGTTCTGCTCCCTGATCTTTCGGCACGTTACCCAGCCGTCTTGCTTCGGAAGCATAACATCGAGAAGGATGACGTCGTTGTCATTCACCACGGCAAGTTCTTCGCCCTTGACGCCATCATGGGCTATGTCGACGGCAAAACCTTCGGACCGCAAACTCTTCTTGAGTGAGGCGGCAATCTTCCGGTCATCCTCGATCAGCAACACCCTCATGGGCACAAACCCTTGCGACAACTTCGTAAATGGACGAGATGACAACGGGCCGGAAGAAGTTCACCGGCCCGCGCATATTGACTCTGAACAATCAGTAATTCCAAACTCTCCACCACTTTAATATTCCCAAAGCAATCAACGATCTATAATGAGGACCATGAAACTTCCGGGCTCCATCTGGGGCCTAGGATTCGGGCGATCGGCTGTAGGAGCCGGCGGTGGACCATACGTTGCACCAGCCATGTAGACTTTATGTGTTTTGCCATCCAACGCCATCGTGCGCGATCCCCTCTGTGTTGTGACATTCTCGATCACGCTGAACTTGTCACCGCCTTCTGCCTTCACAACGGTCATTGTTCCTTCGCCGTTGGAGCTGAAAGCGTAATGGGTCGCAGGGTCGTATCCAGCTGCATCCACACCGGCCCCGATGGGAAGCGATGCAACTACTTTTCCTGTGGCTGCATTGAGGACCACCATGAGCTTGTTGCTGCAGACAGAGAAAAGGCGATTGTGTTCGCGGTCGATTGCCAATCCACTGGCCTCCTCGCCGGGGGCCAACGGCCATTGCGCCAGGACTTTCAACGATTTCGCGTCAAATGCTGCCACCGTGCTCTTGTCTTCAATGTTGACAAAGATCTTTCCCTTAAGATCAGTCACTGCAAATTCAGGTTTCCCACCGAGATCGACCGTTCCAATGATCTCATAGGATTCAGCGTTGAGTGCTGTCGCGTTGGAACTTCCACCATTAAAAGTGAACACCCTCTTCGAGAATGGATCATAGAGGATGGCGTCAGGATTCCTCTGCTTCAATTTTATATTTGCGAGCACTTTGAGCGTCTTCAGGTCAAATACGGTCACCGACGAATCACGGCCATTGCTCGTGTAGCCGCGACCCAACTCTGGTGCAAGGGCGATCCCATGTACGCCAATAGTATTCGGGATTTCTCCAACAACTAATTTCGTATCTGTGTCAAACACTATGACACGTGTTGCGTGTGACAGGTATAACCGATGCGCTGTCGTGTCAACGATGGCATAATCCCATCCCCCGTCACCGCCAACCTTTACTTTTTCTACAACTTTGTATCCTGACTTCGAGTCTTGTCCCCATGCCACAGCGAGGGCAACCAGAAGCAAGATGTAAGCAATAAGCAAACGTGAAGTTTTCATACTGACCTTTCGTTTTGGTGCCAAACAAACTTTTAGGCAAAGGCGATGAATGGGTCTGACGAGGGTGCCGAGCGGAATTCATCGGGAACGTCAGCCAACAGAAGCCTTCGTGATCGTATTCTCTGTAAGACGAAAGATACCGCAACTGGATGAAAAGAGCGTGAAAAACCGATCGCTGAAATCTCGAGACCGCTTTTTGCCCTCACTTCATCCGCAAATCAACTATTTGGAGGTCAATTCAGGGTACTTTTTCCGAAGATCGCTGACGATGAACTCAAAAGCCTCCTGAGGGGTCTCGGCGAACCGGAAGAGCTTAAGATCATCTGCGTCGATGAGTCCCAGTCGCACAAGATTATCGAAGTTGACCGTTTTTTCCCAATGTTCCCTGCCGTAGAGCACAACGGTAACCTTTTTCTTGAGCTTCTGGGTCTGAACGAGCGTGAGTACCTCAAATAACTCATCGAAAGTGCCAAAGCCACCGGGAAACATGACCATGGCTTTCGAGAGATAGACAAACCAGAGCTTTCGCATGAAGAAGTAATGGAATTCGAAGTTCAATCGATCTGAGACATAAGGATTCGAGCTTTGTTCAAAGGGCAAACTGATGTTCAACCCCACAGACCTGCCCCCAGCCAGTTTCGCCCCTTTGTTCGCCGCTTCCATGATACCGGGCCCACCCCCAGACGAGATCACGAGCCGGTTCTTCTCCTTCAGGCTGCTCGACCATTTCGTGAGCAATTTCGCCAACTCGACAGCATCTTCATAATATCTCGACATCTCCACCCCAGTTTTTGCCGCGGCAAGTGCCTTCTTTGTCAAAGGACCAGGGCGCTTGCGCGACAGCTCCTTCCACTTCTTGAGCGCTTCCTTTCGAGGCTTCACTCGTGCCGAGCCAAAGAACACTATTGTGTCTTTTATGCCCTCCCTCCTGAACCTTCTTGCCGGCTCAAGAAACTCCGAAATAAGGCGAATGACTCTGGCATCTGGACTATTAAGAAACTCGAGGTTGTGATATGCCTTCATTGTGCCATCCACTTGTTTAAATATGACTGATTTTCATATATCATACAAAAAGTTAGAACAGAATACTTCAATAGATTTCGAGGATCACAAGGACAACGAGGATTCCTCGTTGCTCAAGACTCAACCACGAGATTGATCGCCTCGGTTCCCTTATGGAAGCAGAGACTCTCTGGGACTAGTTCTGAACCAGTTCTCACGTAGCCCAAACCCCGACACTCAAGAGTTCCACTCAATCTCACTGCGCTTGTGAGGCTTCCCCATTCTTGTCCTTCATGGTATATCTTCTCTGGAAGTTCGGCCGGCAGATCTTTCATTCCGAGTCGGACTAACCGCCGCTGCACCTTCTTGTAAGTGTCGAGTCGTGCGACAACTTCTTGACCAACGTAACACCCCTTCGTGAAGCTCACAAGAGGAAGCAACCCTGCTTCCAGAGGATTATACAACAACGAGAGTTCACCCGGGAATCCTGGCACTCCGTTCAACACCCTGAATTCTTCATATTCGGATTGACTGTTTTCAACAACACCCGCAGCCAAGAGCTCTTTGAGGACCACTTGGCGAAAAGCGCTGCCAACCACGACATGAGTCAGCCGCACGGTAGAGAACGCCTCGTCGAAGATCAGGCACTCACGCAGCACGGATGGATGTATCACATCTGCTACGTTTTGCATTGAATCGAAGAGCATAACATGAGTCATTTGATCAGATAAAACCTCTAAAATAATGTCTTCCATGATGATGTATTTCTCGATGTATTGTTTCAGAGCCACGGGGTCTGACGACTGACCGACTGCCAGAAGACCATCTTCACCCCGGTCAAGGACTGAAATGACTTCAACGATTCGTCCTTTCTCGTTCGTGAGCACAGTCTGAGCTGACCCCCCGGCGTTGATTTTCGCGACATCGTTCGTCGATATGCGCTGCAGGAGATCAAGGCTCTCCGTCCCCACCAAGGACACGATCGCCCGTTCACTCACGTCGACGAAATGACTCATTTCCAACACTGCGAAAGTCCTCCGAATGTACGAGTTTTACTCTTGAATTAAGCGTCGATGAACCACGCTAGCGCCATAAGGACGCACCGGGAGCCTAAAAATTCGAGGAGGTCAAGGAAAGTAGAGAACAGGAACATCTGAAAGACGACGAAATCCAGAAAGGATTGTTCCAATGGGAAAACTAGACCGGCTATCTACGTTCTGGGAGTGAGCGCGCTATTTCTTCTCTCCCGGGTGTGCACTCCCGGCGAAGTGTTCACGAAGAAAATCCTGAAGTTCCTCAAATGTTTGAAATGTCTTCGTTGAACATCCCAGAACCCAACCCGGAATATCCTGAAGTTTCATCTGCGTCACCATGTACACGGGCTTCCCGACGTAGCGCGCCATCGTCAGCTCACCTTTTGTTCCTGCACCTCTCTGTGCGCTCTCATCCCAGTTGCAAATGACATAATCTGATCGTTCCGCTATCTCGCTGCAATCCCTGTCAATGAGATCCCGTACGATCTCCGTGTATTCTTCAATGTTTTCATTCTTGAGATCCCGAAACCGCCTCGAAGGGCATCTCTTCGCCAGATATTCATCGCTTTCCGTGTTCGGATTGTAGGAAGAATGCCCAAGGTTATTGTGAACCCAGTCCTCCATCACGCGTCTCCAATCGGCTCCCTCACCTTTCGCAAATTCCATTCCACCCGATAGATATACCCGCAGCGATTTAGGAGACATCGCATGCCCTCCACAAAAAGGTCGCAGTATGCATCAGCTCCACATTCATTCCCTTTTCTTTCAATCCGTGTTGGATCTGAAGCATGCATCCGGGATTTCCAGTGACGATCACATCGGGATGAATCGCCTGTATATTGTCCACCTTACGATCGAGCATTTTCATCGAATCGTCGTAACGGACAATGTTGTATATTCCGGCACTCCCGCAACACCAGGAAGCCTCCGGCAACTCTACATACTCAATCCCCGGCACCATCTTCAGAAGTTCCCTCGGCTGAGCGCTGATCTTCTGCGTATGAACAAGATGGCACGCGTCGTGGTAGCTGACGCGTTTCCCCTTGATTCCGCTAACAACGGCTCCCGCCGATTTTCCGTGGTCCTGCAATTCTGCTGTAGCAGGCCAGAACCCTGTTTCAATAAGAAACTCGGTAATGTCCTTCGTTTTGCCGGAAACGCGTTTTGCCCTGGGTCCCCACTGTGCGTCGTCAGAAAAAATATGAGCATACTCTTTCATAAACGCGCCACAACCAGCTGAGTTCAACACGATATAGTCCAAATCATCTCTGTCGAAAAGCTCAATAAGATGCTTGGCCATCTCCCGCGCGGCTTCAAGTCCGCCATTGTGAGCTTGGAGAGATCCGCAACATGCCTGCCCTTTGGGAACAATGACGGCACAACCGTGATGGAGCAACAGCCTGACAGTATCCATATTCACGTCGGCGAAAGCGATGTCCATGATGCAACCCGTGAGAAAACCAACTCTGAATCGGGGTTTTCCTACAGGAAGAATAACCTCCGGAAGCTCATCGCTTGAAAACTTGCGTGACATGGAAGGACTCAACGGCTGTATCGCATCGAGCTTTTTCGAGATCAGTCTGAGCAACCCGCTCTTCATCAGAAACCACTTCATTCCTGTTCTTTCGTAGAGTCGCATGAAACGGGCGACGACCTTCAACCGACTCTGTCGCCTGAAGGCCCATTCCATCATCACCTTCTTTATCAGGCGCGTCGTGGTGCTTTCGTGTCCACCCCGAGCGATCTGTTCTCTCGCCGCTTCTACAAGTGAACCGTACTTCACCCCTGCAGGACAAGCCGTTTCACAGGCCTGACAATCGAGGCAATAATTCATCTCGCGGACAAATCCGTCAGTGATCGGCAAGTCACCGTCGGCAACGGCCTTGATCAAACGGATCCTTCCACGCGGCGACGACTTCTCCAGTCCCGTTAACGCGTACGTCGGGCACGTCGGCAGGCAAAGACCGCAGTGCATGCAATTTGTCAGGACATCGTAGTTCGGAATATCGACGCCCTGGAATGCAGATTTTTTTGATTCAACGAAGTTCATGTTCTCTTCAATGAAGCGTGGGAGTCAGGCCCGGTTCCCTGCCACCCACGAAGTAATGATCGGCCTGGCTACTTCAAAAGGTACTTCCTGAAGAACGCAACCGTAGCTTTGTGGGCGTCAGCAGCCGCTTCCTTGTCAAACTTCGGATTGCTCGGATTCGCAAACGCGTGATCGGCGTCGTATGTCTTAATGGTAAGTTTTCTCGAGGCCTTCTTCATGTTCGCCTCGAACTCCTTCACTTTGTCAGTATTGATCCAGCCGTCTTTCTTTGCAAAGATGCCAAGCACCGGGCCACCTAAGGTCTTGAGCTTATCTACGTCCGTCTCGGGCATTCCATAGTACATCACGCACGCTGATGTTTGCTTTCCTGCCATCAATGCTGTTTGCAGAGACCATCCTCCGCCGAAGCACCAGCCGATCGTGCCAACCTTTGCCTTCGAGCCCACATAGTCAAGAGCGCCCTTGAGGATCGTCCGAATTCGGTCTTCCTTCGCCTCTCCCATATATTTTCCGGCCTCTTGTTGCGTTGTCGCGATTTTGCCGTCATACAAGTCAAGTGCAATGACATTCACATTGCCGAGTTCCTTCTGCAGCTTCTCGGCTTCCTGCTTAATGTAGTCATTGAGCCCCCACCATTCGTGAATCATGAAGATAGTGGTGTTGGTTTCCTTGGCAGCCTTGACTTCATATCCCTTTCCGTCGACACCATCGGCTGTTGTGAAGCTGATCTCCTTCCCATTCTCCGGGACGAAACTGAAAGGAATCGGTTCAAGATGGGCCGAACGAAATTTCTCATCACTCGCGAGCATGGCAAACTCCGCAGTCGACGTCGGCGCACAGCATGACTTACCCGCCTGCGCTAGGAGCGTTAATGGCAGAAACAGAGCAAAGGCAAAGAGCTTCTTCATAAATATTTCCTCCGATGGATTGATTAGTGAGGTTTTTGAAAGACGACGATTCTGTTGGTATTGGTCCCAGCTCGATTGTTCCCAACCCCCCAGATATGAGAGGTTTTCGTAAACTGCTGCTGGTTAATCAATATCCCCGCGCAGCGAAACCCGGTCCTGAGGCCTATGGGAACAACAATTTCATCAAGCCTCAAGTTTCGCTTGCGGACCTCACCAACTTCGAACGCTACAGCGCCCTCCGGCCGCACAATCCTGTGAAGTTCCTGAAAAACCCGTTCCATCACAGAGACCCATTCTTCGACCGAACGGACTACCGTCAACTTCGTTTGAACTTCCTTGTGATCGATGTGATTGAACCAACATCGTAGCCAATTGTCCTGAGCATAGTTCACCGTGTCCAGGAAAGGAGGCGACGTGACGACGAGATCGACAGCGTTGTCCGTGATTCGCTTGGTGTGCCACGCCCCTCCCGTGAACAAACGGGCGCTCTCCCCCGCTGTTGACACCCGCTCAATCTGATCATCAGAGACATTGCGTAAAAGAGATTTCGTTTTGCGGAGTATGAGTTCTTTCACGTTTCGGTATTCTGGCTTCTGTCGACGCGCTTTATTGATCTTCTTCTGATTTTCTCGCGACGTCGCTTGATTCGGAGGAAGCGTGTAGACAGAGAAGAATCCCTTCGAATGCCCGGTCAGCCTGTTCGTTGCCACCATTCGAATCCAACGATCGATGTAGTCTTCTTTCCTCGATGCCAATCGTCGCGCGAGATAACCCCGAAGAGCCAGAATTTCCGATTCGGTGTTGGGATGATAAAACATGGCTAGATCGGTTGAACGGTCCCGCCTTTTCCCGAGCTTGATCTGCGCGAGCCTTCTTTCAACTTCTTCCATGGAAGGAGGACACAGGCGAGGCTCCGTGAGAATCTTACTCAGGGGATTGATATCGTTCCCGATCACCTTGCGTCCGAAGAGCGCTCCTTCCACGATGGTCGTGCCTCTCCCCATGAAGGGATCGTAGAGAGTATCTCCCGGATGTGTGAGCGTCTCGATGAAAAATCGGGGAAGTTGAGGTTTGAAGCATGCGCGGTAAGAAACTTCGTGGAGTGATGACGCCTGGCGCTGTTTGGAAGTCCAGTATTCTCCGGTGAAGCGCGTGATTCGCAGCTTGGCAAGCGTGAGGGTGTCTATGATCAGCGATGCGCGATCGATCCTCCCGTCAAAGAGACGATCGAACACGATCTTGGAAAATGGATGACGAGGGGAGTATGTTCTGGCAGGAGTATGCACGGCCTAGGTGAAGGCCCCGGAATCGGCGAATTTCTTGATCTGGTCTCTGTTCGTCGGGAGTGGACCTTCGCATCGCGGATGCAGAGAGAAGATTTTTCCCGGATTGAGGACACCGTTCGGATCGACTGCTTCTTTGATTTTGCGCATCATGTCGATTGCAGGTTCACCGAGCGCCTTTTCGAGGAACTTCATTTTCGCCAAACCAACTCCATGCTCGCCGGTGATCGTCCCTCCAAATCGCACTGCCTCATCAAATATCTGGCCGAATGCTTTTTCCGCTTTGTCAATCTCTTGTTTATCGCGTTCGTCCGTCAAGCACGTCGGATGAAGGTTGCCATCACCGGCATGGCCAAAGTTCCCAAACGTAAGATCAAGAGCGCGCGCGATCCGGTTGATGCTTTCCAGCATTGGTGCAACTTCGCTGCGAGGAACTGTGGCATCTTCAAGGATAGTCGTGGGCCGGACCCGAGCAAGAGCGGAAAATGCCGCCTTGCGGGCGGTGCGAAGCTTGACCGCTTCCTGTTCATCGCCGGCGACCTTGATTTCGAGGGCACCGTGCCGTTTGCAGATGGCAACGATCTTGGCTGCATCTTCCTCAACTTCAGCGAGTCGGCCGTCGACTTCAATCAACAACAACGATTCAATCGTCGTGGGGAGGCCAAGGTGTGCATATTCTTCGACGCTTCGAATGGTTGTGTTGTCGAGAAATTCCAGAGCGGCCGGAGTAATCTTCGAGGCAATGATATCCGAAACGGTTTCAGCGGAGTTACTCAGGCTGGAGTAGAACGCCAACATTGTTCTTGAGGACTGAGGCTTGGGGATCAGGCGGAGCAGCACCCGCGTAATGACACCAAGCGTTCCTTCCGATCCAATGAGAAAATCCTTCAGACTGTATCCTGCAACGTCCTTAACAGATTTTCCTCCCGTGACGATGACTTCCCCGCTGGGGAGCACGACTTCCATGCCAAGGACGTAGTTCTTCGTCACTCCATACTTGAGACCTCTCAGGCCTCCGGCATTTTCGGCGACGTTCCCTCCTATCGTGCAAATGGCTGCACTTCCAGGGTCAGGAGGATAGAACAACCCGAGACCTTCAACGGCTGCATGAAGCTTCGCAGTGATGACACCGGGCTCAACCCACACGGTCAGATTGCTCTGATCGATTTCCAGAATCCGATCCCAGTGGTTCGTCAACAAAACTACTGAGTTTTCCACGGGGATGGAACCGCCGCTCAAACCGGAACCAGAGCCTCGCGGAACTACAGCAAATCGTTCCTCGTTAGCGATTTTGAGGATCTGTGCGACGTGATCAACGCTTCTCGGAATGATGATGGCATCTGGAAGCTGTTTGAGAATCGGGGTTCCGTCGTAGGAATACGAGATACGGTCTTCCGCCGAATCAAGAAGATTGGCTGCACCGACGACTGATCGCAATCTTGCGAGAGTGGAGTTCGATATCATTGCTTGGCAAGATAGAGGAACAAGCGAAGAAAAGCAAGGCAATGCCTCGTGGATCGAGATGAGTCATCTTGAATCTCGACCATTTTTGGGTTACTATTATCGAAATATGTTTTGATCCACAATCGTTGACTGAGGAAAGCTATGGAGAAACTGAAAAAGCGATCATGGGCTGAACCGTTCAAGATCAAAACGGTTGAGCTCTTGAAAATGACAACTCGCGAGGAGCGCGTGCGGGCACTGAAGGATGCAGGCTACAACACGTTCCTCTTGAAGTCAGAGGATGTTTACATCGATTTGCTGACGGATAGCGGGACGAATGCGATGAGCGATTACCAATGGGCAGGTATGATGCTCGGTGATGAAGCTTATGCGGGAAGCAAGAACTTCTACAATCTTGAAGCGAGGGTGCAGCAATACTACGGCTACAAGTATCTCGTCCCAACGCACCAGGGACGCGCTGCCGAGCACCTGATTTCGAAAATCCTGATCAAACCGGGTGACTACATTCCGGGCAACATGTACTTCACGACGACTCGATTGCATCAGGAGCTTGCCGGAGGCACATTCGTCGATGTCATCATCGATGAAGCTCACAACCCCGAGAGCCTCCACCCTTTCAAGGGCAATGTCGATCTGCGGAAGATGGAGAATCTTGTCAAGAAAGTTGGAGCGAACAAGATTCCATACATATCTGTAGCCGGGACGGTCAACATGGCCGGTGGCCAACCCGTGTCTATGGAAAATCTGCGCGAAGTCCGCGCTTTCTGCAAGAAACATGGCATTCGTGTGATTCTCGATGCAACCCGGCTGATCGAAAATGCCTATTTCATCAGGACTCGTGAGAAGGGATTTGAGAATAAATCCATTGCGGAGATCCTCCTCGAAATGTGCTCATATTCTGATGGATGCACCATGAGTGGCAAGAAGGATCTGCTCGTGAACATAGGCGGCTTCCTTGCACTGGCAGAACACGAGCGCGAGGTGTTCGAAGAAGCTCGCAACATGGTAGTGGTGTACGAAGGGCTTCACACGTACGGAGGATTGGCGGGCCGCGACATGGAAGCAATGGCGCGCGGCATCGAAGAAGCTGTGAGCCTCGATCACATTCGAGCTCGCATTGGTCAAATTGAGTATGTTGGCGAAAAACTCGAAAGTATCGGAATCCCGATCGTGGTCCCTGTCGGAGGTCACGCAATCTTCCTCGACGCAAAGCGATTCTTGCCGCACCTTAAGCAGTCCGAGTTCCCCGCTCAAACTCTTGCCGCGGAACTCTATCTCGATTCAGGTATCCGTTCGATGGAGCGTGGAATCGTTTCTGCTGGTCGTAACAAGGAGACCGGTGATCACAACTATCCAAAACTTGAACTGGTGCGTCTGACGTTCCCGCGGCGTGTGTACACGCAAGCACACTGCGACGTCACGGCTGAAGCTGTTGAGGCGGTCTACGAGAAGCGGAACACCATCAAGGGACTCAAGATGGTGTACGAACCGAAGTATCTGAGGTTTTTCCAGGCGAGGTTTGAAAAGCTGGCGTAGCAATCGAAAGGGCGAGGTGACTCGCCCTTTTCGTTTCAATAGTGCGGCATCTTCGCATCAATTTCGCTGGCCCACGCTTCGATCCCACCCGCAAGGTTTGTGACCGATCGGAATCCCTGTTGCTGAAGGAACTGCGCCGCGTACCTGCTTCGATTTCCATGGTGGCAGTAGACGACGATTTCTCTATTCTTGTCAAGTTCGTCGAATCGCGCGGGCAATTCTCCAAGCGGAATCAGCGCGCCCTTCAAATTGGCGATTTCGTATTCGAACGGTTCCCTCACATCCAGAAGGAATACGTCTCCTCCCTTCTCCAAACGAGCCTTCAACTGTGACACTGACATTTCAGCTACGCTCTGCAAGATCCCCCCTTGTCATGCGAATGAGTTCTGATCAAACCAATCCCAGCCGAACTGCGTCAGCCTTCATGGCATTGATCACAAACTGGATGTGCTCCTCCACCGGTATGCCGAGTTCCTGTGTTCCTTGTTGAATGTCTTCCCTGCTCACATTCCGGGCGAACGCTTTATCCTTCAGTTTCTTTTTCACCGAGGATACTTCCAGATCCGCAATCTTGTTTGGTCTGACGACGGAGCATGCGGTGATGAAGCCACAGAGCTCATCGCAGGCATAGAGCACTTGTGCCATCTTGGTATCGCGCGGGACTGCCGCATATGAAGCGTGCCCGAGAATCGCGCGACGGACATCATCGGGATATCCTTTTTCTTTCAGGATCTCCGATCCCTTCATGGGATGATCTGGAATCGTCGGATACATCTCATAGTCGAAATCATGAAGGATGCCCACGATGGCCCATTTTTCCTCCTCCTCGCCCAGCTTCTTTGCATAAGCCCTCATGGCGGCTTCCACAGAATACATGTGTTTCCGCAACGCTTCATTCTTGGTGTATTCGTGCATGAGATCAAGAGCGTCTTGATAGTTCATCGTTGTAGCCTCGAATGGTGATCAGAGTATGATGAAGGTGTCCAAAAAACAACGAAAACGCAAGACTTGGTGAGTTCACAGAGATTACTTCTTCAGTTTCATGAACTCCCCAGCGGACGGACAAAGTTTCTGAATCGAGCAGTTTAGACAGTCCGGTTTTCGTGCATCGCATATCTTGCGGCCATGCCACACGAGCAGATTGCCGAACAGATACCAATCATCCTGCGGAAGAAGATCCATCAGCTCAAGTTCTATTTTTTCGGGATCATCCGACGTGGCAAGCCCCAGCCGTTGCGAGAGACGCCGCACATGAGTATCCACAACTACTCCGGCGTTGATGCCATAGGCTCCGCCAAGGACGCAGTTCGCCGTCTTACGACCCACTCCGCCAAGCTGCACAAGCTCTTCCATTGTCTTCGGGACTTTTCCACTATGTTTCTCCACGAGTGATTTGCAGCAAGAGATGATGCTCTTTGTTTTGTTCCGATAGAATCCCGTTGACCGTATATCCTGTTCGAGCTCTGCCGGATTGGCGTTGGCAAAGTCTAGGGCACTCCGATATTTCTTGAACAAACCAGGCGTCACGATGTTCACCCTCACATCGGTGCACTGCGCCGACAGGATTGTCGCAATGAGCAATTGAAGTGGATTGGAGAAATCGAGAGCGACCTTTGGCTCGGGATATTTCTTGTGCAGAAGTGTCAAGATTTTCCTGGTGCGCGAGCGCGCCTGCTGTTTGGTTTCTCTGTCCGCCATGACGTTACCTCATTATTGAGCAGAGTGTGATGTCAGAAATCTTTCGACTTTCAGGAGACTCCATGCATTGACGACATCACCAACCTCCAGCCAACCTTTCTGCGCGATCCCCACACCGTAGGCGACATCCTTGAGACCGTCGGTGTGGTGGGCATCGGGATTGATAAAGATCGTGACCTTTTTCGTTTTGGCATATTTCACAAGCCGCCAATCAAGATCAAGTCGGAACGGATGCGAGTTAATCTCAATCCCCTTCCCATAGTCAGAAGCGGCATCGATCACTTCCATCATGTTGATTGGATAGCCGTCGCGACTCAACAGAAGCCTGCCGGTCGGGTGCGCCAGGAAAGTGACGTGCTTGTTCTTCAGCGCCTTGATCATTCTCTTCGTCGCTTCGGCTTCTGTCATCTTGAACTTGCTGTGGATTGCCGCCACGACATAGTCAAAGGAGGCGAGCACTCTGTCTGAGTAGTCGAGAGAACCGTCGCTGAGGATGTCCACCTCAGTTCCTTTGAAGATCCGGAATTTCTCATTCTTGTCATTGAGGGAATCAATCGCTTTCAACTGCTGCTTCACTTTGGCCTCAGAAAGCCCTCCCGCATACGCCGCGGCCTTGCTGTGATCTGCAATTCCCAAATATTCCCAACCGAGAGCCCGAGCCGCGTGCGCCATTTCCTCCAAAGTGCTCAGACCATCGCTGTACGTCGTATGACAATGAAACGTCCCGCGGATGTCCTTCTCCGTAATCAAGACGGGCAGTCGGTCCTGCTCAGCGGCCTCAATTTCACCCATGTTCTCCCGAAGCTCCGGCGGAATGAACTTCAATTTCAACGCCTTATAAATCTCATCTTCGGTACGGCAGATCGGGACCGCCTTCGCTTTCCTCACAGAACTATCCTCGATGAGGGAAAAGGCATACTCGTTGAGGCTCAATCCGAATTCCCGGGCTCGGGATCTCATTTCAACATTGTGTTCTTTGCTCCCGGTAAAGTAATTCAGGGCAAAAGGATATTCTTTGTCTTGCACAATCCTCAAGTCACAGTTGATCCCTGAACGAAGAAGCACGCTTGATTTCGTACCTCCTCTACCGATGACGCTCTCCACGTCAGGATGACGTACGAAAGCATCGAAGACCTTCTCCGAGTCCTTTTTCGAGGCACTCGCAACAATGTCGATATCCCCGATAATCTCTTTTTTTCTCCGCAGGCTGCCGGCAACTTCACAACGCCTGACCTCCTTCAGCGACGAAATGACCTCGAGGATCTTGTCAGCGGCTTGCTTCGAAAGATGATACAAGTGTTTGTCACTCACTCTGGAGAGGAGCTCGATGCCCTTGAGCACATTCTCTTCCGTTTTTTCGCCGAACCCATCAAGCTCTGCTAATGTGTGGTTTTCGCATGCTTTCTTCAACTCTGTAATCGATTTAATCTTCAGCTTGTCGTGCAGAAGTTTCACTTTCTTTGGACCCAAACCGGAAATCCGCAACATCTGAAGCAAGCCTTCGGGTAACGATGATCTCACCTTATCGTGCTCAGTGGACTTTCCGTCTTGGACCAGCTCGGTAATCACCTTCGCCAATCCTTCCCCTATCCCCTTGACCGATCGCAATTCGCCTGAAGCAACAAGAGCCGTGATATCAGTTGTCAGCGTCTCCACCACACGGGCACCATTATGAAAGGCGCGGCACTTGAAGGGATTCTCTCCCCTCAATTCAAACAACGTGCCCATCTCATCGAGCACAGCGGCGATTTGCTTTTTGTCCATTCTTATTGGGGATTCTCTGCAGTGGTGATCGGTTCGGTCGATGTCAACCAAGCGACGTAGTGCTGGATGTGATCCATGATCGGGGACATTTCGGTGAAGTGCATGAGCTCACTCCGGATCTTTGCCACATTTGGAAGATCCCGGAGATATCCTGTGTAGTGCTTTCGAAATTCTAAAACGGCTCTTTGCTCTCCTTTTTGCAGAACGGAGAGTCGCAGATGTTCGAAGAGGACTCGCACGCGCTCATCGAGATCGGGAGCAGCCAGCAGTTCGTTATGCTGCATGTAGTATCTTGCCTGTCTGAAAATCCACGGATTATTGATTGCGGCTTGACCAATCATGACTCCATCGCATCCCGTCTCATCGAAGGCACGCTTGATCTTCTCCGGTGTGTCCAATCCTCCGTTCACAAAAATCGGAATGCCGACCGCCTGCTTCACCTGAGGTATCCATGAAAAATCAGGCTCGCCTTTGTGACCCTGTGCCCGTGTCCGGCAATGAATAGTCAACGCCTTTGCACCGACGTTCTCCACCATCTTAGCGACATCGACAATCTTAATGCTCTCACTATCCCAACCTAGTCGGGTCTTGACAGTCACCGGAGTGACAACACTTTTCACAACGCGCGAGACAATCCCTTCCATCCGCGGCAGATCCCGAAGCAAACCTGCACCCGCTCCCCGCATTGCGATGTCCTTCACCCAGCAACCACAATTGATGTCGATGAGATCAGGTTGAAAGCTTTCCGCCATGGCGGCAGCGCGTTCCATCGAACCCTCGATACTGCCATAGATTTGAATGCCGAAAGGACGCTCTTCCTCTTCGAAAGCCATTTTCTTGATGGTCCGCACGTTTTCGCGTATCAGACCCTCGGAATTGACGAACTCCGTATAGACGATATCCGCACCCATCCGTTTGCACACAAGCCGGAACGCTACTCCCGTAACGTCCTCCATGGGAGCAAGGGCGATGGGCTTATCGATTTTTATCAAGCCTATTTGCATTTTTTTAGTCGGACCAAACAGACCTACATTTTCTCAATTGTTTTGACTATGGCGTCCGTCATCTCAATTGTTCCAACGTGCTTCTCTGGGTTGAGGTCCCGGGTGACATATACACCTTCCATGATGACGTCGGCGATGGCGCGTTGGATTTTGTTGCTCGCTTCAATCTCGCCCAAATAATCCAGCATCATAGCCCCCGCTAACGCCATGGCACATGGATTCGCCAGATTCTGTCCAGCGATGTCAGGAGCGCTTCCGTGAACTGCTTCAAACAACGCCGCGTCATATCCAATATTTGCTCCTGGAGCCAATCCGAGGCCGCCCACCAATCCTGAACAGAGGTCAGACAAAATGTCTCCGAACAGGTTCGTTGTTACGATGACATCGAATTGGTGAGGATTGAGAACCAGTTGCATGGCCATGTTGTCTATGATCTTGTCATTACACTGGATCTCGGGGAATTCTTGGGCCACTTTCCTTCCCACTTCCAGGAAAAGCCCTCCTGTGTATTTCAGTATGTTGGCCTTGTGAACGATGGTTACTTGCTTGCGCCCGTGCTTGCGGGAGTACTCAAAGGCAGCTCGCACGATGCGCTCGCAACCCGCCCTTGTCACCACTCCGATCGTCTCAGCCGCGCTTTTTTTGGCATCGATGTAGTGCTCGATGCCGGCATAGAATTCCTCTGTGTTCTCTCGAAACATAATGAGGTCAACGTCCTTAAATGTAGCCTTTACACCGATAAAGGACTTCGCAGGTCGTAAATTGATGAAGAGGTCGAATTCTTTTCGAAGAGCAACGTTGATGCTTCGGAATCCGGTCCCGACCGGGGTTGTGAGGGGTCCCTTGAGGGCGATCTTGTTTCGTGAAATTGAATCGATGACTTGCTGAGGCAGAGGGTCCTTGTACTTTTCGATCGCATTAATACCCGCCTCCTGGACATCCCAAGAAATCTGGATTCCGGTCGACGCGATGATCCTTTGAGTGGATTCAGAGATGCTTGGTCCAATGCCATCGCCTGGAATGAGAGTTACGTTGTACAATGTCAAGTTCCTTCTTGCAAGTGCTTCGCTGATGAATGATGAAATTCAGTGTCAAATATACGAAAAGCGTCGTGCACATACAAACCGGAGGTCCGGCTGAAAGTTCCTGACCGGGAGTTCATCCTGCATGATAGCTTCGATCCAGACTTCGATATTGTATCGCCTCTGCCAGATGCTCGGGCCTGATTGTTTCGCTACCCGCTAGATCTGCTATGGTTCGACCGACTTTCAGTATTCGATCATAGGCCCTCGCTGAAAGTCCGAGTTTTCCCATCGCGCTTCTCAGGAGTTCTGCCCCTCCCGCGTCAAGCACGCAAAACTCTCTTAACTCGGCAGGCCCCATATCCGAATTGCAGTATACTCCATTCCTCCCCGTGAAGCGACGATCCTGCAGTCCACGAGCGATGACCACTCGATTTCTGATACTGAGTGATGACTCTCCGGTGCGCTTGGATGCAAGTTCCGAGTATTTGACAGCCGGGACTTCGACGTGGATGTCAATGCGGTCAAGCAACGGGCCTGAGATCTTTCCGGCATATTTCTGAATCTGAATGGTCGAACATGTGCATTCCTGAATCGGATTCCCATAGTTACCGCATGGGCATGGGTTCATGGCGCAAACAAGCATGAAGCTTGCCGGAAATTCGACAGACAGCTTTGAACGACTCACAGTAACCTTCTGGTCTTCAAGCGGTTGACGCAAGACTTCTAATACATTGCGTGCAAATTCCGGAAGTTCATCCAGGAAGAGAACACCGTGGTGGGCGAGCGATATTTCCCCAGGGCGAGGCGTGCTTCCCCCTCCAACCAGGGCAGAATCGGAAATGGTATGATGAGGCGACCTAAAGGGACGATTCGATACCAGTCCAGCGTTTCTCGGCAGCAGCCCCGCAACCGAATACACTTTCGTCGTCTCCAGAGCTTCTTCCAGCGTGAGTGGAGGGAGAATGGACGGAATTCGCTTCGCAAGCATCGTCTTGCCCGAACCTGGCGGACCAATCATGATGATGTTGTGTCCACCGGCCGCGGCCACCTCCAGCGATCGCTTGACACTCTCCTGCCCTTTGACTTCATCGAAATCTGAGACATGGGCTTGTACCTTCGCAAATTCATCTCTCGAGTTTACTTTATATCGAGCTAGTGTCTTCTCTTTCTCTTCAAAGAATTTAACTGCAGCTCTCAAGTTCTTTATAGGATAAACGCTTACTTCGTCAACCATTGCTGCTTCCTTTGCGTTTGAAACAGGGACAAGCAACCCCTTAATCCCCTTTGCTCTGACTGCGACGGACACTACCAATGCTCCATGTATCGGCCGAACGGTACCATCCAATGCCAGTTCGCCTAAGACCACGTACTCGCCGAGGTCATTGGAAACCAACTGTTCAGATGCGGCGAGGATTCCAAGAGCAATACTGAGATCATAGGCTGACCCTTCCTTTTTGAAATCTGCAGGTGCCAGGCTCGTCGTGATCCTGTGATTGGGAAACCTGTAGCCCGAATTCTTGATGGCAGCAAACACCCTCTCAGAACTCTCCTTGACTGCATTGTCAGGCAATCCCACAATGAAAAACCGTGGAATTGTTCGCTCAATATGGGTTTCCACCTGGACTATGTGCGCATTCACACCGATCGTTGCGCTGCTGAGAACTTTGGAGAACATGTGGGGGACCCCCTTATGTAAAGAGGCACTACAAGAGGACGAGGAGCAAGAGAGCAGATTTTAGGAAAGCAGATCTTGAATCAAATTCGCGGTAAATGACCGGAAGCGACTTAATTTAAGAGGTTTACAGTCAGTAATTTGAGGTATTTCTAGCAGGCTTTCTTCGATCGTTATCTGTTCTGACGCAAAAACTCCAACCTGTCTTTCAACTCTTCAGTGGTCTTGAGAAGTTTGTCCTTGCCAAAAACCGCTTCTTCCTGACTCGAGAAAACCAATTCATATTCATTGCTCATGACAATGGCCTCTTCCGGACAGACCTCTTCGCAGAAACCGCAGAAAATGCAACGAACCATGTTGATCTCAAACTTGATTGGGTAACGCTCCTTCTCAAGTGGAGTTTCTGAGGCTTGCACCTCAATGGCCAGTGCCGGACAAACCCTGGAGCACAGGCCGCATGCCACGCAACGCTCCACCTCATTTTCCTGAACAAGGACGGGGCGCCCTCTAAATGACGGTTGCGGTTTGAACCGTTCCTCGGGATACTGGATCGTGAATTTTGGCTTGAACATCTCGGCAATCGTCTGCCTCAATCCTTTGACGATTTCAGGGATGTAGCTCTTTTGCCAGATGCTCAGATCTTTCTTCCGGATGATCTTACCAGTCGAACCCATGAAACTCGCTTCTCCCCTCACCTTTCATTGAATCAGCAGCATGACAGCCCCTGTCACGAGCACGTTCGCAAGTGTCAGCGGCAACATCACTTTCCAGCCGATATTCATCAACTGATCGTACCTGAATCTCGGAATCGTCCAACGGACAACAATGAAGAAAAGTTCGACGAGGACGAGCTTCACGCAAAACGTGAGAACCTGCAAGATGCTCAACATGGTCGGAGAAAGTCCGAGGTACTCTGCGTACGGAAGATGCCAACCGCCGAGAAACAACGTCGTAATGACTGCACCGGCCGTGAACATGTTTGCGTATTCGGCAAGGAAAAACAAGCCGAATTTCAGTCCCGTGTATTCCGTGTGATACCCACCTACAAGCTCGGGTTCTGCCTCGGGAAGGTCAAACGGTAATCTGTTCGTCTCTGCGAAAGCAGCAATGAAGAAAGTAAAAAAGGCCACGGGCTGAAGGAAAATATTCCATGCCGGCAACCAGCCCCAGAGATAAGTCGTTTGATGAAGGACAATTTGGTCGAGCCGGAGCGTCCCGCACACCATGAGAACTCCGATGATGGAAAGACCCATGGAAAGTTCGTAGCTGATCAGTTGAGCTGACGACCGCAATCCTCCAAGCAGAGAATACTTGTTGTTCGACGACCACCCGGCGAGCGTCACACCATAGACACCAAGAGATGTTATCGAGAGGAGGTAAAGGATACCAACATTCACATCTGCAATCATGAGCTTGACCTGAGTCCCGAAAAGCTCGATGGTATTCCCAAAGGGAATGACCGCAAATGTGCTCAACGCAACAGCTATGGAAATAATTGGAGCAAGATCGTGCACGGGCTTGTATGCGTTCTTCGGAACGATGTCCTCTTTCAAGAGGAGTTTCACAACATCCACCAGAGCCTGAAAGAGTCCCCACGGTCCGACTCTATTGGGCCCCAGGCGATTTTGTATGAATGCGCTCACACGTCGTTCAGCGTAGACAAGCATGATGACTGTCACCAGGACGATCGAAACGTACGCAACAAACTTGATGACCGATATAAGGAGAAGAGATCCCATGTGTCTAGGCAGTCACTTTTTGCTTGGAGACGGATTCCGCTGCGTTTGCGTTGGCGCCTTGAGAGCCCAAATTGATGTAGTTCATTCCCTTAAAGGGCGGCAGTTTCTCGGCAATCTCTTTGAAAACCTCTTCCGCTGTCGTGCATTTCAGTTTTGCGCCCAGCGCGTTGGCGATCGCAGTTAGCACGCGCCAGGTTGGCCGTGCATCTTTCTTCACCGACCTACCCCATCGATCATTCTGAGACGCAAACTTGTCCCACCGGCTCATCGCAAAGCCATCCTTTGCTCGATCTTGCTCGAGTGTAGCAACAGCTGGCCGGAGCCGCTGAACGCGCCCCGCAAAGTTCGTCATCGTGCCATTCTTCTCGGCAAAGGTTGAACAGGATAGCACGATATCTGCAAACCGTGCGGTCTTACTGTTGACTGAGGCATGAACAATCAGCAATTGCAGATTCGGCAGCGCCGCCGCAAATCTCGGGTCTTCGGCAATATCATCCTCAAGGACATAGAGGGCTCTGATGGACCCTTCTTCGATTCCTTTCAAGATGCCAGTGATGTCCAGGCCTCCCTCAGCAGGTCGGACCCCGACTTGGCGAGTGCCCAGGCTGTTCGGCGTCTTGTCAGCTCGGATTAAAAGTTCGTCCCCTGCATCATCTTCAACATGTTGAACATAATCGACATTCTTCGTCCCGATGACTTCCTTCATGACTTTCTGGAAAACGTAGTTGTCCTCATTCGTCGCAAACGCTGAGGCTATTCCAGCGATTTCCGACTTCTTAAACGATTTCAAATCTGATACAGCTCGAGCGATTGCCTCATCCCAACCGACATCGACAAGAACCCCATCCTTTCGTATCATTGGGCTATGGAGGCGCTCCTGGCTATTGACAGTCCTGAAAGTATTCAAACGACCTGAATCGCACATCCAATACGAGTTGACCGCCTCATTAAACCGCGGCGTGAGCCGCAATATCTCATTTTTCCGGACCCAAACATGCGTGTTGCATCCCCTCGAACAACCCACACAGATACTGTCGGTCGATGACATCTCCCACACACGTGATGCGAACCGAAAATCCGTGCTTGTCAAGGCACCAACAGGGCACAATTCGATGACATTCATCGAATATTTATTGTCGAGTTGAGTGTCCGGGAACGTCGTCAACACAACATGTGTACCGCGTTGTGTGAATGTGAGAACAGGTTGCTTGGCGATCTCATCAGAAAAGCGGATGCACCGTGAACACATAATGCACCGCTCTACATCAAGCATCACATTCGGTCCCAATCGAACTCGTTTGGGTTTATGGACCTTGTTCTCATCAAATCGACTATATCCGACGCTGTATTTGTATGAATAATCTTGGAGTTTGCATTCCCCCGCCTCGTCACAAATGGGGCAATCAAGGGGATGGTTGATCAAGAGAAACTCCATTACAGCCTGGCGAGCTTTGATGACGCGGTCGCTCTCTGTCTTCACAATCATTCCATCGGCAACCCGAGTCGAGCAAGCGATCGCAAGCTTCGGCATCTTTTCGATCTCTACCAAGCACATACGACAGTTCCCGGAGACCGTGAGTTTGGGATGCCAGCAGAAATGCGGAATCTCAATTCCATTCTGCGCCGCGGCCTGGATAACCGTCAACTCAGGATCGACGTCGAATATTTTGCCGTTGATTGTAATCTTCGCCATAGATGTTTCGATCACACTGTCTCGTACTCAATCAAAACCGTTTTCTGTACACCTCAAACGCTACACGCAAAGCAATGAGCGCCCTTCGAAGATCGTCTCCGTTCAACATGAACGCCAGTCGCGCCTCGTTCACGCCTGCTCCCCGTGTTGCGTAGAAGCCGGGTGCGGGAGCGAGAAGGACTGTCTGACCTTCATACTCAAACTCCTCGATAAGCCACTTTGAGAAGTGCTCTGCATCCTTCACCGGCAGACCGATAACGATGTAGAAGGCTCCTTCCGGTTTGTAGAACGTCATGCCGGGAATAGTTTTCAAACCGTCATACACAATATCCCGCCGACGACGGAATTCTTCGACGAAGGGTTGGGTATACATCTTCGCTGATTTCAGCATTGGCACCAACGCAAGTTGCTCAATGGAAGCCACAGACAATCGCGCCATGCCGAAACGAAACGCTGATTGAACGATATCCTTGTTATGACTTGCCAATGCACCGATACGTGCTCCGCAAACATTGAAGCGCTTCGAGGTGCTGTCGAGGAGAATGGATCGGTCCGCAATTTCCGGGAAGTCCAGCACGCTGCTTACGGGAGTATCGTATGCGAATTCGCGATACACTTCATCCGATAGCAAGAAGAGATTTCGCCGCTTCGCGATATCCACAAGCCGCTGCAACTCTTCGCGCGAGTAGATAGTACCCGTCGGGTTCGAAGGATTACAGATAAGTATCCCTCGCGTCCTCGATGTGATGTGTTTCTCAATCTCTTCCGAAGACGGCAGGTGGAATCCATTCTCGATATGCAAGGAGATGGGGTTCAGTTTCACATTCGCGATGCTCGCAAAGCCATTGTAGTTCGTATAGAAGGGTTCAAAGACAATCACATCGTCGCCGTAATCGCAAATGGCGCACATCGCGAAGACGATGGCTTCGGAGCCGCCGGCTGTCACGATGATTTCCTTCTCATCCAAGGACAGACCAAATCCATCATAGTAGATCTTCCAGGCTTGCAGTGCCTGAGGCAACCCATTCGAAGGAGCGTACGCTAAAGTCGACATCTTGAGGTCGCGAATCGTTTCAAAAACGATTGGAGGAGTTGGAAGGTCCGGCTGCCCGATGTTGAGGTGATAGACCTTGATTCCTTTCTGTTTCCTCGCTTCTGCTGTTGCTGAGAGCTTGCGAATTGGGGAATCCTGGGTCGATTTCGCCCGAGCAGAGATTTGGGGGGCCGTCATGATCTTATTCGCTGTATCAGTTGTTTCTTGAGTCAATGTCGTCATATTCTTTCCTGTCAAAACACATTCGCTGGAATACGCGGATGCATTTATGCTACTCGTCCGGTATTCGCAGGAGCGATTTCTGATTCTGAATTCGTCGGCGTGTGAGTCTTTGCATCAGGGTGAATCACAACCTTCGACAGCCGATCCTCCCTCAATAACTCGTTGGCTATCGCCAGAATATCGTCTTGTTGTACTCCGTCTATCTGCCTGATGATTCCGTCAATAGGAGTGACATCGTGAAAATATAACTCAGAGGTTCCCAATCGCATCATTCGATTCGGTATGCTTTCAAGGCTCAGCATCATGCTCCCTTTGAGTTGAGCCTTGGTACGATTCAGTTCGGCCTTTCCTACAGCCTTCGAGCGAAGCTTCTCGAACTCTTTCAGAATCAAATCAGTGGAGGTCTCGATGTGCTGCTTATCGGTTCCGATATACGCGCTGAACACCCCCGCATCGCTCATCAATGTCGCATAACTATACACTGAGTACGCAAAGCCATACTTCTCTCGGATGTTCTGGAACAGCCGTGAACTCATGCCATCCCCGAGCAACGTGTTCAGAACCAGTGTGGGATAGCGGTGTTTGCTCTTGATGCTTCCGGCCTGATTCCCGATGCAAATGTGCGCTTGCTGGATGGGTTTCTTAAAGTCTTTCTTCTCGGGATGATACTGCAGAGGCTTCTTGCGTTCAACTCCAGCTGCATGAGGTCTTTTTCGAGTTGAGCCAAAGTGTCTCTCCGCCAGTGCTACGAGTTTGTCATGGGAGACATTTCCGGCAGCGGCCAGAACCATCCTGTTCGGGGCATAGTGCTTCCGCATATATTTCAGAAGATCGTCCCGGCAAAATGATCGCAAGTTTGGTTCGGTCCCGATAACCGGATAGCCTAACGGGTGAGAGCCGAACAGAGCCGTGTCGAAATAGTCGTGTATAATATCATCAGGGTCATCCTCAGAATTCTTCAGTTCCTCAATGACCACACCCTTCTCTTTTTCAAGGTCCTTTGCCGGCAATGTTGCATTCAGCACAAGATCCGAGAGAACATCAACCGCCAACTCGGTGTGTTCATCCAACACCCTTGCATAGTAGCAGGTGTGCTCTTTCCCGGTAAACGCATTCAAATATCCCCCGACCGACTCGATGCTCCGAGCGATATCCTTCACCGATCGATTCGTTGTCCCCTTGAAGACCATGTGCTCTATGAAATGGGAGATGCCGTTCGTCTTCACTCCTTCATCTCTTGAGCCTGTATCGACCCAAATCCCGATAGACACAGATCGAACGTGATTCAACTCTTCAGAGACGACACGCAGTCCATTCTCAAGGACAGTCTTCTTATAGGTAGAATCAATTCGCTTTGCCGCGCTAGGTGAAACGGAAGGCATTTCAGCAGGTCTCTTCAGATACTACCTCTTCAATAGAAAGCACTCATCGGGAAGTCGCAGGGACTCAGAACGATAACAAAAACCCTGAAAACATTGGACAATATGCGGTCAAGATACATCTTTTTCAAAGTATAGTCAAGGAATTCGAGTTTGCCTGATGCAAGCAAGAGTTACCGACATTGACGAAACTATCAGATCAACTCATCGCCCCACCCTTCATTCTGTACATTGATTTGATCTTCGTGACCAGCATGTCAAGGGCGACCAGATTCTCCGCTCCCCGAGGAATAATCACATCAGCCCAATGCTTGCTTGGCTCCACAAATTCCAGATGCATCGGTTTGACAGTGTTCATATACTGGCTCATGACCGAGTCGACGGAGCGTCCGCGTTCGAGAATATCTCTTCGAATCCGGCGAATCAGTCGTTCGTCTGCATCTGTGTCAAGAAATATCTTGATATCCATCATATCCCGCAACGGCTTGTCAACGAAGATCAGAATTCCATCAACGATGATGATCTCCCGCGGTTCAAACCGGCGTGTCTCCTTCAACCGCAAATGTGTCGTAAAATTGTAGATCGGTTGATCGATCCCCTTGCCCTCTTTCAGATCTTTAAGATGTCGGACCAGGAAATCAGTCTCAAGGGAATCAGGATGATCGAAATTGATCTTGTCTGGCGCCAGACCGTGATGGGTCGAGAGGTCACGATAGTACGAATCATGCTGAATGACGAGAACTCTCTCTTTGTCCAGCAACTCGAGGATCTTGTTCGTGACGGTCGTTTTGCCCGATCCTGTTCCGCCGGCGATACCAATAATGAGTGGCTGCATCATGGATCCTATGGAAGATACTGGGGGAAGTACTTCTTAGTGCAGAGAATATATGCGATAAATCAGGAACTATCAACGTTTTGGGCTATTGATAAAGAGGGCTTAATTCACGATCATCTTGCTCAATGGTTCTCGATGATCTCTTCAACATACTCCTTGGGTTCCTGGTTGGGTACTACGCACTAGTCATTCTGGCATTGATCGTAGGCATTCGTCGACTCCGCCGGTCTGGCTTTGAGGGAACGCCATTTGTATCCGTGATTGTGGCTGCCCGAAACGAGGAAGCCCACATAGCGGGCCTGCTTGAGTGCCTTGTTCGTCAGGACTATCCGCAATACGAGATCATCGTCATCAACGACCGCTCATCTGACAGAACTTCTGCAATTGTTGAACAATTTCAGAAGCAGCATCCTCGTCTCCGAAAGCTTGACATAACTCTTTTAAGCCGGGACATGCCCTCGAAGAAACACGCCCTGGCGCAGGGAATTGCCGCAAGCAAGGGGGAGATTCTCATGTTCACAGACGCTGATTGTCTGCCCCCTTCTTCTTGGATCTCATTGCTCGTTCGGGGATTCGAAAGAAACGTTGGCCTGGTTGCCGGATATTCTCCCTACCGCTTGGAGCCACTTTCGGCGACGGCAAGACCCTCTTTCATGGCTAACCTCCTACGCAACTTTATTCAGTATGAAGAATTCAAAGGCGCGATATGGTCAGCGGGCTCCATTGGCTTGAATCGAGGATGGTTGTGCACCGGGCGTTCGCTCGCATATCGACGAGCGGTGTATGAAGAAGTCGGTGGATTTGAGAACATCAAGCATTCGGTGAGCGGCGACGACGACTTGTTTCTGCAGATGGTCCGACGAAATACGTCTTGGCAAATACGATATGTCACATCGCCCGGCAGCTTCGTGCCCACGTATCCTCCTCCAACCTTCGGTGCGTTCGTGAGGCAACGGACCCGCCATTTCTCTGCCGGGAAATACTTCTCTTTCCCCATGAAATTGTTCTTCTTTCTTTTCCATTGCGCTAATCTTGTCATTGTGCTTTCTCTTCTTGGCGCCGTGGTCTTTGGCCCCTCTCCCGGAACTCTTGGGCCATATGTCTTCAAGTGCATTTTGGATTTCTTGTTGTTTTCCATTGCCGCGCCTCTGTTCAATGAAACACGGTTTGCCCCTCTCCTTCTTTTCATGGAGATGCTCGTCGTCCTTTATAACAGCCTCATCGGTCCACTTGGATTTATCAAGAAAATCGAATGGAAGCCGGAACTGAAACCATGAAAGAGACGGCCGATCACACGCAGCGAAGCAAACGCATGGTCAAACTCTTGCTTCAGGGTCTCTTCGCCCTTATTCTTCTCGTGGTCCTTTTTCAGTTCGTGAGCCTCAGCGACGTGACACATGCCCTTCTTCTAGCAAGGCCTGAGTACATTGCTGGAGCGACCGTGCTCATGATCTTTAACATCGGATTCCAGGTTCTGAAGTGGAGATATTTTGTCCGGCTCGTCGATCCCGCTGCGACGAACCTGGAGACAGCCGCGTCGCTGCTCTTCGGCATTACCCTTGGCTCCATCACCCCGGGTCAAATAGGGGAATTCGGCGGTCGAGCCCTCCATCATAGTGCAATTTCAGCCGGGACCATCATCGGCTTGACGCTCGTTGACAAAGTGCAAATGCTCTGCATTATGGGAATCGCGGGTGTCATCAGCCTGGTGATTCTGTTTCCATGTGGAGCGATGGTCGGAACGATCATCAGCGTGGTGGCTACCCTCCTGTTTCTCTTGGTCTTCTTCAGGCTCAATACCTTGCGTCGTGTCGTATCGCGTTTCAAGTTTGGATTGCTCGAACGCCCCGCGATCCAAGACTTCCTTTCTGCGGTGAGCATCTTCACGCTACGCGATCTGTTAGCTTCCTTTGCCCTGTCGACAGGATTCTACGGCATCGTTTACCTTCAGATGTATCTCCTCCTCAATGCTTTTTCGCTCGTTCATCCCGGAGATGCGTTTCTCGGCTTCGCTGCCATGATGTTCCTGAAGTCACTCCTGCCGATATCGCTCGGTGATCTTGGAATCCGGGAGGCAGGTTCGGTGTACTTTTACGCTGTACGAGGGATAGCAAACACGACAGCACTGAATGCATCGTTGCTTCTGTTCGTGATCAATATTCTTCTTCCCTCACTGATTGGGCTGATCTTCATACCGAGGCCACGATCCAATGCTTGACCTCGCTATCACATGCATACTTGTGGCTTTTCTCCTGTACTATTTGGCGTTCCTTTGGGACATCCGGAGAGGTCTTTCCTTGCTGACTCATCCCAATTCCCAGACTTCCCCCTTTTCCAGTGTCGTCATCGCCGTTCGGAATGAGGAGACAAACATCGAAGGCGTTCTTCGGGCTCTGAAGGAACAGAGCTATGATTCTCAGAAGTTTGAGGTGATTGTCGTCGATGACCATTCTCAAGACAATACCGTTCAGCTCGCTACGCAGTTTGCGGCATCGATTTCCGATCCAAGAATCACAGTGGCCTCGCTGAAGGATCAATCGGGCAAATCTGCTGCTCTGGCGCACGCCGTCTCGCAATCAAAAGGCGAACTCATACTCACGACGGACGCGGACTGTATCGTCCCCAGAAGTTGGCTTGAATCTATGGTCGGCTGCTTCGATCCCAGCGTGGGTTTTGTGGCCGGACCGGTTCTCGAGATCCCATCTCGATCTTTGCTCTCCCAACTGCAGGCTATCGAATATCTCAGCCTCACCACTTCCGCGGCCGGTTTGATCGGTTCGGGCGAGCCGATCATTTGCAGCGGTGCTAGCATAGCGTATCGCAAATCCGCATTTCTCCAGGTGAATGGATATGGTGATAGCGTCTCCTCCTGCGACGACGAAACGTTGATGCAGAGGATGGTTCTCCGCGACGCAGGAACAGTTGCCTTTAATCCCGACGCGTCAGCTATTGTCTCTACCAAGACGCCCTCGAATCTGTCCGCATTTTGGCGGCAAAGGACTCGATGGGCAGCGAAGAAAGGTCGCTACGAAGACGCGTCAATTCTTCGGCGTTTGCTGCTGGTGTATGGATTCTTCTTCGTGCTTCTTGGTGCTTGGATAGTCGCATTGGTCGAACCCACGCTGTGGTTGCCGGTCATCGCGATACTCCTGGCCAAAGGTGTCTCGGAGTTCTTTGTTCTCTCCCGGGGAGCGCGACTCTTTCGTCAACCCCTTCCTCTCGGGCAGTTTCTGATTGCAGAGCTTTTTCATGTTCCTTATATTGCAGTCGCGGGATTGATTGGCCAATTCAGTTCTCTTCGCTGGAAAGATCGGAACCTTGACCGATGAGTTTCTTCTACAGAAGTGTTGCGGCTTCCCTTATTCCGTCGATTTTATGGCACACGAATGGCCCGTCAGTTCATTTGACCTTTGATGACGGACCACACCCCGAAGCGACGCCAAAAGTGCTCGACATTTTGAAGACCAGAGATCTCAAAGCCACCTTTTTTCTGCTTGGTGAAAACGTCGAGCGATATCCGGATGTGGCACAGGAAATAGTCAATCAAGGACACTTCATTGGAAACCATGCCTTAGCTCATGTCAGCCTGATGCTGAAGCCTTTTCAATGGCAATCACATCAGATTGAACAAACGAACAAGATTGTACGACGGACCGTGGGACAAACACCTCAACTGTTTCGACCTCCTTTTGGTAGATTTGATTTTCGTACCATCAAAGCCGCCGCCTCTCATGGATTGAAACTTGCGATGTGGGATGTCGACGCTAAAGACTACGCGATTTCTCACATTCCGACCATTGTCCGCCGAGTGTGTCGACAAATAAAACCCGGTTCTATTGTTTTGTTCCACGACAACGAGTCCACATCACCAGTTCTCCCAGAATATCTCAATCCCATTTTGGATGACCTGGAACACCGTACGATAGAGATCACTTCGATCATTCTATGAACCTGGATTACTTTTTGATAGCGTTTCTCCTCCTTTATCTGATTCAAGTCGTGGTGTTCACGCTTGCCGCAAGAAAGCCACGCGATCATCAGGAAAATACATCACACGCATTTGTTTCTGTTCTCATCGCTGCTCGTAACGAGGAGCACAATCTCTCGGAATGCCTTGAATCGGTCCTCGACCAAACATATGATCCATCGCTTTTTGAAGTCATAGTCATCAATGACCATTCGACGGATGGGACGGAAGTCATCTGTCAGGAATTTGCCCGACGTTTCCAACGTTTTTCCTATGCGAACGCAAGAGAAGATGCCGCTCTCAAGGGAAAGAGCAATGCACTGGATCAGGGAATCGAAAGAGCTCATGGCGAGATCATTCTCATCACTGACGCAGATTGTTCCGTTCCCAAGACGTGGGTGGAATGGACGGCGAAACGCTATTCGAGGTCTGTCGGCATCGTCGGCGGGATGACCCTGCAGAAGGCAGACAACTGGTTCGAAGGGATGCAGTCGCTCGATTGGGCTTTCCTCCTCGGACTGGCGTCCTCAACGGTTACCCTTCGCAACCCTCTCAGCACAATTGGAAACAACCTTTCCTTTCGGAAAGCCGCGTACGAAAACGTGGGGGGATACAGGAAAATTCCGTTCAGCGTGACAGAAGATTTCATGCTTTTCCAGTGCATTGTCAAGACAAAGAAATGGGATTATCTCTGTCCGATTGATCCTAATGTACTTGTCGTCAGTCGACCATGTTCGTCCTGGAAAGAACTCATTCGTCAAAAACATCGCTGGGGCAAAGGCGGATTAGACATGCGCCTGAGTGGTTTTTCTATTATGGCGATTGGATTCGGGCTTGATGCGATGATCCTGCTTTCGCTATTGGTCGGCAGTCCCCTTGCCGCGTTGGGGGCCATCCTGCTCAAGATGGTTGGCGATTATTCCTTCTTGCGAACGGTTCTTACGAAACTTGGCCGAACGGACGTGCTCAAATACTTCGCGGCATTTCAGGTTTATTTCTTCCTTTACGTACTCTCAATTCCGTTCGTGGTGTTCCTCGGCGGAAGAGTAGTATGGAAAGGACGGAAGTATTGAGTGGACCATCGCAAGTTTTTTGGCTGGTTCCCTTTTTCCTGTATGCGGAGACGCACTACCGTTTTCGCTACTTCTTCAGTCTCCTGAAGAAGAATGAACCTGAAATCATCGCTGATATTCCACACCGAATTGAGCCAGGGAACCTCCTTCCTCTTCTGATTCTGGCGAAAGATGCTCACACCTATCCTTGCGTCCTTGACCAGATTACAGTTGATATTCGCCAGCACGGTAAGACCATCAGGAAGATCGAACTCATCAGCCAGGCACTTGCACTCGACGCAAAGCTGTTCTCACAGGTCTTTCAAATAGACCTCAGACAGTTTTCCGGATGGGTGGATGTCGACGTAGCATTTACGCTAAGAGAGAACGGAGCGACATCAACATACCATAACGACAATCACACTACGTCTTCACGTCGCCCGCTGAGAGTATTTCTTTCCAATCATCCGCTTCCCCGTTTTCCAGGTCTCCATCTTGGTGATCCTCACACGCACTCCTCTTATACTGACGATCAAGTCGAATTTGGCAGCCCTCTCAGCGCTGGTAGAGAACTCGGAACAGCGATGGGTCTGTCGTTCTTCTGCGTCTCAGATCACTCATACGACCTTGATGACCGAATTGATTCTTATCTGACAAACGATCCATTTCACCCCAAATGGAATTCTTTCCAGAAGGAGGTTGATCAACTTAACAATAAGTCGGAAGATTTTGTCATAGTTCGTGGAGAAGAAGTTACATGCCGGAACAGCGTGGGACGGAATGTGCACTTCCTTGTTTTCGGTCAAGAGGAGTTCATTCCGGGGTCGGGAGATGGCGCTGAACGATGGCTACGGACGAAATCCGAACATAGCATCAGCGAGGTTCTCGAGAAGAAATCGACAGATGCGATCGGTTTCGCTGCACACGCACAGGAGCCTGTCCCATTCCTTCAACGACTACTACTTGGACGAGGGGTCTGGGCATTAGGTGATTTGCAGAACGAAGGGTTGGCCGGATTACAGATATTGAATGGAAAGATTGATGTCGGCTTTGAGCGCAGCTACCGTATGTGGGTCCGATTGCTCTTGAGCGGAAAGAAGCTCTGTGCAATAGCAGGGAATGACGCTCACGGCAATTTCAATCGCTACAGGCAGATTGGTATCCCTTTTTTAACCATCCATGAAACAGAACATCAGCTCTTCGGAAAATGGAGGACTGGAATCTTCGTCAAGGGTCCGCTTTCCGAGAAGTCAATTCTCTTGTCACTGGCTCGCGGTCGGGCGATCATGACAGACGGTCCTGCCGTTCAGATGTCAGCGGTAAGCCCTGACGGCCGACTGAGTGCGATCGGCGATACGATCCATTCAGACGCGCTCCGTCTGAGTTTTGATGTTTCGTCGAGCAAAGAGTTCGGTGAAGTTGATGCGGTGAGGGTCATTGTCGGAAGGACAGGAAGCCAAACGGAGGAAACCGCTTTTCGATTTGAGGGAAATCAAGGCTTCGATATTCACGAGGAACTATCCTTGGAGCGGCTGGCAAAGGGTTATGTGCGAATTGAGGTCACGACATCTGGATCGGGAAGCTACGATGGAAAGGCACACTTTTGTTTCACAAACCCCATCTGGATCGGTTCTCTGATCTAGTCCTCTTCCCCTTTTTCTAGAAAAAGAAAACGCCCTCTTGAGGAGGGCGTTTCTGTTCGTGCTCTAGTGAAGGCAGTGATTATCTATGCCTTGCGCTTGGGATTGCCAACCGTTTCAGTTTATAGCGAAGGGTCTGCTCCGTCATTCCCAAGAATGATGCGGCTCGGGATTGGTTGAACCCGAAGCGATCCAAAGCCCTTTCAATGATCCCTTTTTCAATTACGTCGAGGGAGTTGTCCAGCACAAACTCCTGACCGCTAATGACATTGTTGATCATCTTCACAACTTCCGTCTTCTCGTCGGTCAATTCTGTCGGAAGAACGAATCTTCCACCTTCTGAGAAGAGGATGGACTTGTCTATGACTGCTTTCAGTTCCCGAATATTTTCTTTCCACGGGTGTCGGACCAAAATATCGATCGCATTAATATCGATAGCCACATCCTTGATTCCCAAGTCCTTGCTGATTTCGTTCACAAAATGCTTCACCAGCACGGGAATATCGTCCGGACGCTCGCGGAGGGGCATTACCGCTATTGATTCAAACTCATTCAGCTTCACCGCTAGGTCTTCATAGAGCTTGTGGGATGAGAGCAATGCTTCGGGAGGCCGCTTCAGCGTGAGGATGACTCGTGTGCTCACCGCTCTTCCTTCATCACCCCCCATTCGTTTTGCCACCCGATAGCGAATGAAATCCAGGATCTTCATCTGGTTGCGGAAACTCGCATCTTCGATTTCTTCAATCAGTACTGAGCCGTTCTCGGCAAGCTCAAACAAGCCGCGCTTTGTGGTCGGCGGCATTCCCGGAACGCCCTTCTCAAAACCAAAGAGCACTGCTTCCAGTTCGCGATCATCAATCACAGAGGCGTTTACCGAGAGGAATGGATGTTGGCCATTCGTGTCACCGAATTGTTCCGAGTGCACTCTCTTGGCAACGATTCCCTTCCCTACGCCGGACTCTCCGATGACCAGGATGTCTTTTGGCGTTCTCGCAACCCTCGCGATCTGCTTCCTCAGCTGGTCGATCGACTTGCTTCTACCGATGATTGTTTCTTCCATTGTTCAAACCTGTCGAATACGAGTTCATCCAAAAAGTTTAAGAATGACTCTTTGAAAAAAGCTAGGCGTCACCTCTTGGCGAACGCGGTGCAAAAAGCCTTCCATGAATCGCTTTCGGGTTAAGAAAATGGCGTACAACAAGATTATCAAAAGCGTCGCGCCAACGACTAATATGTTCAGCGTCAGAAACCAGTTCTCGCTCATAAAATTCGCCTTTGACGCTCGTGATGAACCGTAACCGTAAACTAAAGAACACCAACAGCAGTCCCATATTCACAAGCGTTAGGTAGATACCGATCTGCTGCACATCCTCAAACGTACTGTATTCGACAGACTTAATGTAAGCGTAATGGTGCAGAATTTCAAGCGAGCAATACGGCAGGAAAAGGAAAATGATTTTTTCGATATATGCGCCTTGTGGCGGGTCGTTCTTGTACTGGTAACCAAAGAAAAGGAATACAAAGATGACGCACAAGACGTTCATGTAGATGTTACTCAAGTACAATGGTTTGTACAAAAGGACATAGATATTGGCCCCATCCAGATAGGGGAGCAATTCACTCACTCTGTATATTTTCTGATCATCATAGAGAGAGCCAATTTGTTTTCCGTCTCTCCAAACCCCTAGATCTGTGAAAGCAGCCAGTTCCTTCAGAGTGGGATTTGTTACGCCTTTTGTTGCGAGTTGCTTCATTGAATTGCTTATCGCCCTGCAATCGACAATCTCATCACTCGATTTCAGGAAGTCTGGATTCTGAAAGTATGGGTAGTAGTAATATGCGAATGTCCCACCTGCGATCAGGAGAGTAATGATGTACTTTTTGTGGGTTCTGAAATCTTCAAACAGGGAATCAATCACGACATATACAACGGCGAAGGCCAAGAGAAAGAAGTACGCCAACAGGTGATATTGAAAGAGGTAGAACCTCATCCACTGATTATCCGCGAAAAAGGTAAATCCAGCGAACTTGTAGGCAAAAGAAATAATCGAAAGGAAAAAGAACGCTGAGAAATTTATGAAGATGGGTTTGTTCGCTGCGATTGGATCCTTGAAATAGAGTGCGAGGCACACCAAGGCAATCAAGAACAGCAAACCATCAGACACCACAGAAAATGCGCTCGGGCTGGAGTTTGGTAGCCACAGCAGACAGGCAGAACCAAGCGTCGCAACTCCAATCCAAACAAGAGCTACTTTCTTGAAGATATCCATGATTTTTTCCTTCGTTATCTGTGACGAATATAATACTGGATAGCATCGTTGTCAAGAAAAAACTCGAAAAGTTGTCTTCGCAGTGTGTTGCATCACGAACACCATAAATTGTTTATTATGAATGACTTATTGAAGAATGACTAGAGACTGCTCCTTGGATGAAGGACTATTCCGCAGTATTGGCGAACTTTCTTCTTGACATTTGCCATTAATTAGCCAAAATTTACGGAAACGTTTTAGCCCAAACTGCAAATTCTCGTGACTTATATCACTCTTACCTTCACTCGGAGGTCATCATGACTAAATCTCGCAACGCGAAGCGGTTCCGCGCTATCATAATTGCGCTAATCATCACGTTCGGAACGAACTTTGCGATATCGTACGGTGCATCAAGAAGTGGGACTACTAACAAACCCGCGCAGCCGCCAATCCTCAAGTCAGAGACAGTTCATAGAAGTGGCACCACTAACAAACCTGCACAGCCGCCAATTCTGTGAGCCATTAGGCTGTTTTCTCCCTCAACTCCGATAGCATTCTGAGCTCCCCACTCTCGAATGCTATCGGAGTAGTCTATTGGTTTTGCTTACCTCCTTTCGTATATTCAGTCCGAAGTGGTCTTGAGTATTGGAAAAAAATCTCGGATTGAATGACTCAGCATCTCCCTCAAGGTGATCAGCAGGCGCGAGTTCCTAGTGCCCCTGCACGCGATCCCCGCGTTGCCTTAAACCTTCTGCTTTTCCTGTCGACCTTCTTTACAACGACCGTCGCAGGAGTCGAATGGGTTGGCAAAAATGCATTCGAGTTGACCAACTTCAGCCACGGTCTCCCCTATTCTGTGGCCATCTTATTTGTTCTCGGTTCACATGAGTTTGGTCATTACTTCGCCGCTAGATATCATCGAGTTGAAGTCACGTTGCCATATTTCCTGCCTTTTCCCCCGACTCCATTTTTCCTTAACTTTGGAACACTTGGCGCACTAATCCGAACAAAGACAGCAGTCCCAACTCGAAAGGCCATGTTCGACATTGGAGTTGCTGGCCCGCTGGCAGGCTTTGTCGCGTGCATCATAGTCCTCGTCCTAGGCTTCCTTACGCTTCCAGGGCGTGAATACATCTTGGCTCTTCACCCTCATTATGACTTTTTGACCAACTCGACCAATGAGGCACAGGGACTCCCCCTAGAATTTGGCAATACTATTCTCTACAGCACACTCTCGTCACTTTTTACGGATCCGACAAGGCAGTTTGTTCCCCCGATGTCCGAGATCTATCATTATCCCCTGCTCTGCGTAGGGTGGTTTGGGCTTTTTGTCACCGCCATGAATCTTATCCCGATCGGACAATTCGATGGAGGACACATTGCTTACACAATACTTGGTGACAAACACCGCTTCGTTGCCAAATTCTTCTTCGTGTTCCTGCTGATCCTCGGATTGCCTTCTATCCTCGACAGTCTCATGCGAGGTATCTCGACTTTTTTCGTTGCACAACCCCTCAAACAGGTTATACCGTTCGCCCAATACAGTTGGAGCGGATGGTTCCTGTGGGCTCTGATATCGTTTTACGTGGTGAAACTCTACCATCCATCTGTCGCCGATGAAACTCCCCTAGATCAAAAGCGCATCGTCGTCGGTTGGATTGCGCTGGCGGTCTTTATTCTCTGCTTTTCATTCTCTCCTTTTACGGTGTCTATTTAGAAATTTTAGAAATTGCACTTGACTTTTTTCGCTGCTGTGATTATCTTTAAACCACAATCGAGTCTATTCATACCATTCCTCAAGGATAGCTGACACAGCACGATTGCTACGAAGTCGACGCACAATTAAGGAAAGCAATCTTTGAGTCAGCTTCATCTTCTCCCTTTATTCTTCTCAAGTTCACGATTCGTCAAGAACACGCGTAGCGTTTTCTCATGTCATTACTTTGCACATGCGATCCGTCAAGCGCTCTTCATTGTGGCCGCTTTGATTGTTGGGAGCTGCGAGAAGAAGAACAATGAGATTGTGGATTCTACCGGAGCTGCTCCTTTCTTACCACAGGTCACCCTTTCACCGTCAGAAATCAACAGTGATTCTATAAATGTCGCGTCAAGTCGCCAACCAGACGATCTGCTGCCAATCACCACGACGGTGGTGGCACGGGTCCAAGCCGGCTACCAACTTCCGATCTCGGTCAATTACTCCATCGTAAGTTCTGACAGCCTCAACGTCGTTTCGAGCGGCGCTCTACTGGACAACGGTCAATCCCCTGATTTCACAAAAGGAGATGGCTTCTTTTCAGGCAAGGCATCATTTCAAATCAGACGTGTGCAGGTCGGCTCCTATGCTGTACAAGTGATTGCGGAATCGCAGGATGGCTACCGCAGCAATGCCATCATTATGCCACTTCGCGTATACCGCGGAAATCACCCTCCCATCATCTCAGATCTTTCTGCACCCACCACGGTCAAGCTCGGCAATCAGTCACAAGCATTGCTTCTCACGGTCCGAGCAAGCGACCCGGATGGACTTAAGGATGTTGCTAGAGTTGTTTTCAACTCGTACAAACCAGACAGTTCAGCCTCTGGGGGCAATCCATTCCTGATGTATGACGATGGTTTGACGGCTCATGGGGATCAAGACGCGGGAGATGGGGTCTATAGCCTCCTTATCTCCCTCCCATCGAATACTCAACTTGGGACATACAGATTTGAATTCCAGGCTTTTGATCGATCAAATGAGCCAAGCAATGTTATCATCCTTCGCCTTACGGTGATCCCATGAGATCGACTGCGCTCATATCGCTCATGTCATTTGCTGTTTGGCTACCCGCCCAAGGTCAGGTTGCGAGTTCCTATTCGTCCACAGGCGCTCAACTGAATTCTCTTCCTCAGAGTAACTCGATCGCCAAGATCATTCCACGGGGAGATACAATCTGGGTGGGTTCAGGAACAGGGTTAAGCTATACGACAGATGCTGGGCGAAGTTGGAAGCTGTTTACGATGGCCGAGACATTTGACGGGAAGAGTGTTTCTGCTGTGGCAATTCGCGGGAATACTATCTGGGTTGCATCGGAATACTCAACTCAGAGCGACAATCAATCTGTTCCCACAGGGGGCGGTCTGCACTACTCCACAGACCGCGGTTCAACGTGGACATTCCTACCGCAACCAGTCGACACGGGAAAAGTCGACACAATCATCTACGGTCGAAACAAGATTCCCGCGCTTGCTAGTACCGTGCTTCAGCAAAACGTCACTTGGGATATAGCATTAACGCAGAACGCGATCTGGACCGCAAGTTGGGCCGGGATGCTCCGCAAATCGACAAATCAAGGAAGAGCTTGGCAGCGAATCGTCCTGCCTCCGGACAATCTCAATCGAATATCTCCGACGGACTCTCTCCACTTCTCCATGTCCGGTGTGGAGAAGTACTTCAAGGATGATACTCTCTATAATAAGGACACTCTCCACGCAAGTCTTAACTATGCAGTTTTCTCAATCTGCGCAACTGACGATTCGACCTTGTATGTTGGCACGGCAAATGGCATCAACAAATCAACCGACGGTGGAGTCAGTTGGCGTAAGTTCAATCATCAGAACCAACTGAGACCGATCTCAGGAAATTTCGTGGTCGGCATCACGGAACAGCGCTGGAAGTCAAAACAAGTGATTTGGGCGGCTACTAGCAATGCCGTCGACCCTGACGAAAAAAGGGGAGTGAGTTTTTCCACCGACGGCGGTGAGACATGGGGCACGGGTCTCCTTGGAGAATTTGCCCACAACATCGCGGTGCGCGACTCGATTGTCTATGTTGCGGCTGATGGAGGGTTGTATCGATCTGCCGACTATGGGCAATCGTGGACTCGCAGTGGAAGCGTCATTGATCATGCGAACCTCCAGCGATTTGCGTCATCGCGGACGACCGCCACTGCAGCCAATGGCGACACAGTCTGGGTCGGAGGAGACGATGGACTCGCTTATACGATTGATTCACCTGCGCAGCAGTTCGGTTCCACCTGGGAGGTTTTCAGGACATATGTCCCCGTTCAGGCCACCAGCAAAACGTATTCCTTCCCGCTCCCGTTTTCGCCTGCTTCAGAAGTCGTGCGCATTCACTATTCCACCTCGGGAAAGACAATGCCTGTGACAATTCGGATCTTCGATTTTGCGATGGCACCCGTGAAAACATTATTGCGAGGAGCTACGAGAACCGGATCAGTTGAGCATGATGAAATCTGGGACGGGCGCGACGATCTCGGACGGCGCGTTTCAAACGGCGTCTACTTCTACAGGGTAGAACTCGAGGATACAGACCCACAATGGGGCAAGATCTTTGTATTACAATGAGAAGACGACTAACCATATATACAGGTGCTCTCGCTTTTGTTCTCATCACCGTTTCGCATCTCATCCCAACGAGGGTCTACGCTCAAAACAATTATACTCTGGGCGGACTCGCCGGTTCAGCCATGAGGATGGGCTTTGGTGCACAAGGTATGACGATGGGAAACAGCATCGGCGCTCTCGTTAACGGCGAAGGACTCAGCTACTACAATCCCGCCATCGTTGCTTTTCAGGCGCAGCGAACGGCATATGTATCGACAGGTTTTTTGCCCATGGATCGAAACCTGAATTTCCTCAGCTACACACAGAGCATGAAACCGGCGGGGGGATTTTCTTTGGCCATTATCAATGCCGGAGTCTCCAAACTCGAAGGACGAAATTCCGACGGAGTCCAAACAGAAACATATTCAACGTCTGAAAACGAATTTCTTTTTTCCTTCGGTACGAAGATTCGGCCCGATCTCGCAATAGGAGTTTCAGCAAAAATTCTGTACTATTCCCTATTCCAGGGAGTAAAAAGCACGACAGTTGGATTTGACCTCGGAATGCTGTATGCCGTCAACGAAGAATGGGCGTTTGGCCTCATCGTGGGAGATATCAATTCGAAGTACAAGTGGGATACTTCTTCGCTTTACGGCCAAGATGGCAATACGACGATTGAGCACTTCCCTCTCCGGCGTAGGCTGGCAGTCTGCTATGCGCCGACCTTTTTCAAGAGTAGATGGTCGGGGGAAATCGAATGGATAGGTTCAACCTGGCTTTCACGTGGTGGTTTGGAAATCCCATTGCACGAAAATCTAACAATTCGTGGTGGAATCGATCAGGTTGCCTTTGATGGAAGCATTAGCGCGAAACCGAGCCTCGGATTCTCTCTACAATCGCCTGTCGCGTCATGGAAACCGGTCCTTACCTATGGATACATCTTTGAGCCATACTCGGCTGGCGGTATCCATATGTTATCGCTAACCGTGGGCTTCGAATGATTCGGAAAGCATTTTTCGCAGCAATCTTGTTGTTCGTCTCTTCTCCGGCAAGAGCACAGGGCACTTCTGTGGGTTCATCACAATTGAAGATACCGCTCAGTGCGCGATCAGCAGCCTTGGGTGAAAGCACCGTTTCAGATCCCGGACAATTCTCCTCCTGGTTGGTCAATCCCGCAAATCTATTCTCAGTCGCTCCCCTCTCAGTGACACTCACTCACTCTCAGTGGATTCAAACGATTCAGACGGAGATTCTCGCCGTCAGGATCCCTGTCGCCGCCGGCGCTCTGGGACTTGGAGGATCGATCAACAGCGTCCCCGGAATTGAGATCAGAGATGTTCCAGGTCCGTCGCTGGGCACATTCAATGCAAGGTTTGCCTCGTTCCAAATGGGCTATGCTCAGGCTGTGACGCGTGATGTGGTGATCGGTGCATCCACCAAATACCTGTACGAAAAGTTGTATGTTGATGAGGCGGCAGGTTTCGGATTCGATGCCGGCCTCACCTACAGCACTCCTCTTCTGGGCTTGAGCGTCGGCTTCGCCGTGACAAACCTCGGAAGACTGCAGCAATTTCAAAACGAGAGTTCTGACTTACCCACTTTTTCGCGCGTCGGTGCGTCATACGCCCTCCAACAGGATGAGTTTGATTTCTCCTTTTCAGGAGCGTGGGCCAACAACCTTCGAGATCATGAAAGTCATTTGCAGGGAAGTCTTGAGGCGGTGTATAGCCAAAAGGTGTCTCTTCGTTGCGGATATCAAACCGGATATGAATCCCGCGCCCTGTCCGCTGGCATGGGGATTCACCTTGATTTTATTCAACTCGACTACGCATATGTCCCGTTTTCGCTTGGACTAGGCGATAGCCATCTCTTTTCACTCGGATTCCAATTCTAATCCCTATGTCAATTCAAGTTATCTCTTATGCTGAAGCATGGAAAGAACGCTGGGACAACTTCGTCCTGGCTTCAAATAACGGTACAATGTTCCATTTACAGAAGTTCTTCGACTATCATCCCAAAGGGCGGTTCAACTGGCATCATCTCTTGTTTATTGAAAACAAAGAGATCGTGGCAGTACTTCCCGGTGCCGTGATGGGGTCAACATTCGAGTCCCCTATCGGGGCATCGTACGGATCCATTGTCACAAACGATCTTAGTTTTGCGAAGTCCCTCGAGCTCGTCGACGTGTTTTCTGATTACTGCCGAGAGCATGCGTTCGAACGAGCTGTGCTGACTCCTCCACCCTTCATGTACCAGAAGGTCATCACTCAACACCTAGACTATGCACTGGCGTATCGTGGTTTTTCGTACGACAAGCACTACATTTCGCATGCTATTCAACTGAACACCGAAGACTTCGTTTCACATTTCCAGAGCACAGCCCGTCGATATGTTCACAAGTACTTGCGGGAAAAAGCGCTTCGGGTCGAAATGAACGAAGACTATGAAGCGTTCTATCCGATTCTCATCCAGAATAAGTCCCGGCACGGCGTGAAACCGACACACACGCTGGAAGAAATCCTCCTCTTGAAGAAACTACTTCCAGAAAACCTCGCACTCTTTCTCGTTTACAAAGGAGCCAAGCCCATTGCAGGTTCTCTTATGTTCGCCTGTAACGACCAGGTGGCACTCTGCTTCTACAACATGCTGCTTTACGAATACGAGCAATACAACCCGATACACATTGTGATGTACGAAGTCCTAAAGTGGGCCACGGAACGTGGCTTTTCCTGGGTCGACATTGGAGTATCGCAAGACACGAAGGCGGAAAACCCGATGACGCCCTCGATGAATCTTATCCGCTTTAAAGAGAAATTCAACGCTCATGGCTTGCTTCGGAGCACATTCTACAAGCGCTTTATCTGACGCATGAAGATCCTTCACGTCGCTCCCCTTAATGTAGCCGGCGTGCCTTTCAGCATGATGGATATGCAACGCAGGTCAGGCGCTGAATCCAGGCTTGTGACGTTGCATCAAAGCGACTTCGCTTTCCCGGAAGACATCTGCCTTCACATTCCCCTTCCCCGAAATCCGCTTGCACAGTGGTGGCGGAAATCAAAACTGCGACAATGCTCATCTGACACCGACGAGTCGGCCTCATCAGAAACCTATCTACCGATTCATCGTCCGAAGAATGCCTTCGAACGCGCATATTTTGCGCTCGACGACAACAGGCGTGAACCGATAGTGCGTCGCGCAATTGAAGAGCACCGACTCGATGAATTCGACATCATTCACTACGACGGTGGTCTGGATTTCTTCAGGGATTGTCGATTAGCGAAGCAATGGAAGAGCGAGGGGAAGAAGATCATTTGCCACTATATGGGAAGTGACCTGCGTGTTCGTGGAATCGACCCAACCATGGATGCGTTGAGCGACCTCAACCTCACGAACGAGAGCGACCACCTCCTCCGCCATCCCAACATTCACTACATCTATATTCCGTTCAATGCCTCTTCGGTGCCGGTAAGAACGGAGGAAAACAAGCGTCTGAGAATCATCCATTCTCCAACCAACCGGGCGATGAAGGGGACGACGTTCATTCTTCCCGTTATGGAGGCGGTTCGAAAAGTACGCGACATTGAATTTGTTCTCGTGGAAGACAAATCGCATGAGGAAGCCCTTCGGATTAAGCAAACCTGTGACCTTGCAATCGAGCAGGTCGGAAATCTTGGCGGCACAGGGTACGGGCGCAATTCTCTCGAGACGCTGGCGATGGGAATTCCGACGATTACTGAAATGACCCCTGACTATCTTGCGTGGCTTCCGGAAAACCCCTTCGTCCTCGCTACACGGGAAACGCTGTTTGAATCCGTTCTCAATCTCATCGACCATGCGGAAATTCGGAAAGAGTTGAAGGAGCGTGGAAGGCGATGGGTGATGAAGCATCATTCGTACCCCGCAGTTCACCAACGGCTGATGGACCTGTACCGTGAGTATCATATCATCTAGTTTCAGGAAGCGTCCCAAATCACTGTGCCTCGTCCTGATGTTCGGACTGGTTCTCCGGATTGTGTTTATTTCGCTCCATGAACGCCCCTTGTTTTCTGACGAAAAGGAATACGATCAGCTTGCCTTCCATCTCGCCTCCAGGGCAAGTTACTCATACGACACGACTCCAACAGCCTACCGCCCAATCGGTTACCCTGTTTTCGTGGGTTTGACTTACGCCCTCTTCGGTCGTAGCATCACTTCGGTGGAAATGCTTCAAGCGTTGATAGACACAGCCATCGCTTTTCTCATCTACTTGCTACTGACTGGTCGCCCTGAACGATTGCGGGTGTTTGGGGCAACACTATGGTTGTTATTTGCTCCGGCCGTTTTCTATTCAGGTCTGTTGCTCTCAGAGACACTCTTCACTTTCCTCTTCGTGCTTATCATCTGGATGCTGACCAGGACTGATGCTCGCAGCAATTGGTGGCTCATGGCGCTCGGAGCATTGCTGGGGGCTCTCACTCTGATTAAGCCAACTGTTGCCGTCTTTGTCTTCATACTCGCTTTTCTGGCGCCACAGATCAAAGTCCCATTCAGAAAGTTCACTCCGATTGTGATAGCATTTGCGCTGGTACTCACCCCTTGGCTCATTCGAAACTATCTGGTTTTCGGCGAGTTCGCGCTCACATCAAATGGCGGTATCAACCTTATGATCGGGAACAATGCTGCTAGCACTGGAGCATACAAATACGCCTTCGATCCTCTTCTCTTCCATGATTCCAAGAACGAGTTTGACGTGGACCACAAGGCGCTTCGCTATGCTGCGAGATATATCGTAAGCAATCCAGGGACCTCAGTTCTGAACGCTGCGAAGAAAACAGCACGGCTTTTTGAAAGCGAGGGGGCCCTCCTCGTTCTTACCTTCCACGATGCTCCAGAAGACGCAACCACAAGTTACGGGGCAAAATATGCTTCTCTTCCTCTGCTTTGGATTCTATTGGCAAATCTCTCGTATTTCATTCTGGTGATTGGCGCGATTTTTGGATTCCTTTCGACTGAGAGGGATGCTCTTTGGTGGCTGTTCCTCGCAGCGCTGCTCAGTTGGATACTTATCCACGCAGTGTTTTTTGGAGGTGGAAGGTTTCATTTTCCCTTGATGCCTCTGATCGCACTCTACGCGGCTCAGTTCTTTCTTGATCCGCGAAGCGGATATAGATCCCTGTCACGATTCAGAAAGGTTGTCGCATATGGCGCACTCACCTTGTTCAGCTCGTTGTGGCTCATTGAAGCATACGTGATCTTCCATGCTTGATTTCTCTTCGCCCAGACAAATTAAACGCGTTTATGCACTCGCGCTTTTTGGCGTTGCATTGTCACGCTTCCTGAATCTTGGATTTCTTGATCTGCAGGCATGGGACGAGGCTCTCTACGCTGTCCGATCTGTGGGAATTCTACAATTCGGAGGGATATTCGACCAGACTTCTTTCTCCATCGGGGGATTGTACTCGTCACTTCATCCCCCGCTCTATGTGTGGCTCACGAGCGTTTCTTTTCTGGTTTTCGGCGTCACTGAATTTGCCGCGAGATTCTTTTCGGCAGTGTTCGGCGGACTCACTCTGATGGTGATCTACAAGATCGGCAAGGAGATTCATAGCTCGAAGGTGGGGTTTATCGCAGCAATGCTGTTCGGCCTGAATCCTTTTGTTTCGTTCTACGCGAGACAGGGACAGTTCGATACCACGCTGGTGTTCTTTCTCTCCCTTTCCGTGCTGTATCTCCTCAGATATGAATCCCGCGGCAAACTATCCTTTGCTCTCGTGGGAGGTCTGGCGATCGGTGCAGCACTGATGACCAAGCTCTTCGTCGGATGTGGAATTCTCCTCGCCTACTTTTTCTGGAAAGCCGCAACACACGAAGACAAGGAGCCGCTCTGGAAACCCATTTTTGTTTCTCTCAGCATGGCACTCCTCGTGTGCGCCCCATGGTACGTTTACATGACGATCGCGCGAGGCTCCGGCAATCCACTTTTCCTGCTCGATGCCTCTGCAGTCATTGAGCGCTCTGTTGCCGGCGTCGAAGGAAACGTCAAACCGCTTGAGGTGTTCTATTATGTAAATCAATTCTTCGTCCTCTTCCCACTCGGGGTTATTTGGTTCATCCTCGGCTTCCATCGGGTCTTCAAGAATCGCGACCATGCCTGGATCCTTCTGGCAATCTGGTTTGCTGTATTTTTTGTCGTGTTCACGTTGATGAGAACAAAGCTTGCGGTCTATCTCCTCCCGATGCTTGTGCCGGCTTCACTTCTTGCCGCATACTCTCTTGTCGCAGTGGGAAATGGGCTTGTTTCGAAAATGATCACTGCAATCAGTCTTGCTATCACGGGCATCGCGTTCTTATGGTCTTCGAACCAGAGTTGGCGAGACCTCACAAAGGCCTTTGCGGTGGACCTTTTTCACGTACGTGTTCCAGCGGGCTCCGAGATCATAGCGTATCTGCCGTTTCTGGTCATCCTCTGTTGCGTCGTCTTCATCTCGTATGCTCTGTACAGAAAAGAAGATTATGTCCGGCTCAACCTTTTTATGCCATCCATCATCCTCGTTCCTGCATTCGTAACGTGTTTCTACTCAATCGCTGCTGTAGATCAGTTTGAGTACAAGGATGGGGCACGCGATCTGGCTGATTTTATTGCGGAGCGCCAGCCGGCACTCCTCTTGGTCGCGGGATTTGACCGGAATCCACAGCTCACATTCTATTTGGACGGCGCAGATATTGGCTGGCGGGACGATGTTGAAGTGCGACGACTGAAGCCACCAACCGAGCGATCTCAACTGAGGGGATGGCTTTCACAACAAGCAAGAGATCTTCCGAGCGACGCCCTTGTGATCGTCGAGAAAGACAAGTTCATTCGCTACGAATGGGTGACGGCTGCGGAGCTTATTCCTTCAGACTTTTCTCTGGTGTTCGAAAGTCGGCGCTACGCTGTTTTCCAGAGAACTCCTCTTTCTGGGCTGGCTCAGCTCATGAGGCGACCGCCTCCCTGATCCATTTCAGATTCTCGAGAGGGACAAATCCATAATTGTAGAAGTTAAAGCTCTGGATTCCGATTTCTTTCGCAACAGACATCTTGTCAAGAAACTCCTTCTTTCCCCCGCTTTCGGGTAAACCGAGCTGCAACCCCAGAGTGATCTCCGCATCTCCTACCAGAGACTGAAGCGCTTTCAATGGTTCTCTGAGTGACACGCCATCCCTCACATACCCCAGGGCAAGCACGCCACCCATCGTTCTTGCTGAGCCCGCCACATCCACGCTCACCATTCTCTGCGCAACCGGATCCACGCTGACGAGTTGTCGCAGTTTCGTGTGACCTGCAACGCTCACGAGGTCAGCAAGAAGCGACAAAACGACAGATTTTCTCCACTCGAGAAACGGCGCGACGAGATCTGACGGCAATGAATCGATGCTGGAGAGTACTGCTCCCCCCCGTGTCGGATCTGCAAAATAACTTTCGAGCTTCGTCTTGGTGAATTGGCGCAGAGAAACGAGATCAACTTGAGCCGATTTCGCGCTCGCAAGACATGCTGGACAGAAACAGAATCCGAGAAGCATTTTTACGGCTGGTGTGAGTTCGATGCCCTCACGTTCATGATGGAAGCCATGAGCGTACCCCTGGAATTGAAGAGCTTCAAGTTCAATCGTCTCCACGCGATGAGAAGCAATGTCTGCAATCAAAGCCCGTAGGTACTTTCTAACATCCGGATTGCTGGGGCACAAATTGTGATAGAGCCTGTCACCAAATGCGTCTTCACTCGTGATATCCGGGAAATGCGTCCCCATCGGAGTGTTGTGACAGCATACTACCCATGCCCTCGTCTTCATTCCCCACCTGTCGGCGAACTTTTGTACCCTCTCCAGACCGTGTCCCGCGGAAACCAGGGAGTTGATCCTGGGATGGAGCCTTCCATAGAGCCTCTGATTGGGATTGAAGTAAACTGTACCATCTTCCAGAAATACGACTTTCCGCTTAGGGTTGTGAGGCTCGAGGAATTTGCCGGCATGATAGGCTGTGGCGAGACTGATGCTGGTTAGTCCATTTCCAGTGAGATTTTTGAAGACCTGTTCATATCCTTCGTCGACGATGTCCCACAAGTACGTCCACATTGATGCGGAGTACCCGGGCAGACCTGCGAGGGTGCTCAACAACTGAGTGCGGCTTGCTGCCATCGCGGCCACCGGAGCGATTGTCATTGAGGCTAGAAACTTCCGTCGGTCCATTGTTTTCCTAAAAGAGGGATTGCAAAAAAATGGGAAGATTGTATTTGCTAATGTAGCTCATTCAACCGTTGATTTCAAGGCCAAGGAGAGAAACCCTGTAAGATGATATCAAGGTCAAGCGTTGGAGTTTTGAGTTTACGAGTGATTGTTGAGCATCTCTTCCCTGCGATCCAATCCAAACCATCGTTGGGACCTAGCGATGTCATATGTCTCCTCTTCACGATAAGACATGCAAGACCACATTCCGCATTTTGCGAAGGGCGCACGCCGCCTCCCGTCACTCTTGATCTGTTTTATTCATAAAACGCTGATGTCATACTCGAAAACCCTTGACAGGAGCATCGCATAGGTCTATATTAGCTTGAATTCCTACCAGCCGTCTCAATTCGATGTACTCATGTCTTACACATATATAGGAAATAAGCTCATCAACTTCGGCCTCGCGAACGGAACGTACGCACCGCGACAAATACAGGCTGGCTTGAGAGTGACCTACTAGCTGATCCGCAAGCATCACGCGGATGATTTAAAGTCTCAAGCAGGCATTCAGGTCACCGAATGCCTGCTTGTTTTTTCCCCGCTTTCTTTGGGTCAAGGATTTATCAATTATTTGAAGGTTGACATGACGCAGACTATCCGAGTTGCCCTGATCGTCCTCCTTGTTTTCGTCTGGACGGGAATCGCAGGATCATTCCAAGCCCCGGCTCCACGGTTCGCAACGACAGAAAAATTCGAGGTCGTGTCCAGTCGAACTGTACGACCGGGTGTCACATACTCATTCATTGTCGACAAACGAGGACCCTGGCGAGCCCATGTCCTCGAAATTGATCTCAGGCACGCGGAACTTGATATCCTCGCAGCAAGAGCTCTTGACAGGCTCTTTGGCCGCGAGGCAACCAGCTCGATCGCAAGACGTCACGAGACGAGTGATCGAACAATGATCGCAGCGATAAATGCAGATTTCTTCGACCTGACGACGGGAGAGAATGAAAACAACAATGTGATCGATGCAGAATATGCAAAAGGAACGAAAATGACCGGGTCTCCTTTTGACACGTTCGACAACATCCACTCTCAGTTCGCTCTTTCGATAGGTCGCAAGCCTCTCCTCGACCGATTTGAGTTTGTGGGGAAGGTCTTCTGGAATCATAATAATGCCTCCGATCTGCACGGCGTCAATGATTTGCCGAAATCAAATAGCATCGTTCTCTTCAATCACTATTATGGTTCGTCATCCCCCACAGATACGTTGAAAATGGACATTCAGGAACTCTCACTTCACGAGATCAAAAAGAATCAGGACACATCGCTTGCCATTGTCGCCGCCAAAGCGACATCTGGCGGATCGACCATCGGAGCTGGAATGTTCGTGCTGTCAGGATATGACCTCGCAAAACCTAACATGATTTCATTGGCGAATATCGGTGATACAGTAAGAATCTGGATCGGCACCAATCCCAATCGCGGGACTCTGAAAACGCTTGTGGGAGGCTGGCCAAGAATTGTATTGGATGGGAACAACATCGGCGCATCCGTCGATGCTCTTGAAGGCACGTTCCCCACATTTTCCGCCAAGCGGAATCCTCGCAGCGGCGTCGGCTTCTCCATCGATAGCACAACGGTCTATTTCATTGCTGTCGATGGCCGACAGCAGTCGAGTGCGGGCATGACGCTTACCGAGTTCGCTGATCTGATGATATTCCAGGGAGTCTATCAGGGGTTAAATCTCGATGGCGGCGGGTCGACAACATTTGTTCTCGATGGCAAGATCATGAACACGCCGTCGGACGCGACAGGGGAACGTCCGGTCGGCAATTGCCTTCTCCTCTCTGCACCACGACAACAATAGTTTCGACTTTGTTCTCGTTGGCTTTCGATCAACGACTCAAAACGGAGATTGTCATATGAATACAAAGATTGTAGGGCTTATTCGGCATCTGGCGATCATTGGTTGGGTCATAATGAGCATCGCCTTCGTTCACGCACAACAAACTGTTTCACTCGCGAGCAAGTACATCAGGTTGGATGTAGAGGCAAACACCGGTGAGCTTCTCGCCTTGGTAGACAGCATCAACGGAACAAATATTCTCACTGACTTTCGCGGTCAGAAATCTCTCTGGCAACTTGAAATGCTTCCGGGAGCTGAGCCTCGCTCCGTGACACCGACAATGGCGAAGAAATTCCATGTGGAGCGAACTACGAGTTCTCCGGTGGGTCTGAAATTGATCTGGGAAGATTTTGGTCTCTCTTTTCCCGATCCTCTCCGTGTGGAAGTCACTGTCACACTGAACGAACACGAAGCAATGAGCTATTGGAGCATCGCTGTCACGAAACCAGGTCAGATGCATCTCGAGAAAGTCCGGTTTCCAAGAATTCACAATATTACGAAGCAACCAGACGAAAGGCTTGCCGTTCCGCAGTGGATGGGTGAGATTACGTCCGTCCCGCGAAAACTCATTGCGGGATCGGAGAATCCCAACCGAAGACTCGAATGGCCTTATCCCGGCACGATGTCACTTCAATGTCTTGCTTACTATCGCGAAAACGGACCCGGGCTCTACCTCTCCTGCGATGACACCGCGGCATATCGAAAAGCGTTCGCGTTCTGGGGAGATTCGACCGGACGAGTGAATTACGAAATGATCCACTATCCTGAGAATGAATCCGAACCGCTCAAGGAGTTTAGTCCGAAATACCACGCAGTCATCGGAACCTTCAGCGGAGACTGGATAACAGCTGCTGAACAATATCGATCATGGGGAACCCACCAGCCATGGGCTCTTCGGAGTCGGCTGAACCTTGGGCTTGTACCCGATTGGCTGCTCAAAACTTCCCTTTGGGTCTGGAACCGCGGCAAATCTGATGCCGTTCTTGTGCCGGCGGTTGACCTTCAAAAGGAACTCAGACTTCCCGTGAGTGTATTCTGGCATTGGTGGCATGGATGTTCGTACGACGCAGGTTTTCCGGAGTACCTCCCTCCGAGAGAAGGCGCAGACAACTTCAAATCTGCACTCTCTTCCGCCCACAAGAATGATATCCACGCGATCGTCTACATGAACCAGAGGCTCTGGGGCATGACAACGAAGAGCTGGTTCGAAAAAGGAGCCGAACAGTATGCAGTGAAGGGCCTCGATGGAAAAGTCAAGCCTGAGATCTACAACACGTACACGCAACAGGCGTGCGCATCGATGTGCATGGCTGCTCCCTTCTGGCGCAATACGTATGCCGGAATCGCGGAGGAAGCCGTCCGTGACCTCGGCGTAGATGGAATCTATATGGACCAGGCCTGCAGCAGCCTCCTTTGCTACGATCCAACACATGGACACCCTCTTGGTGGAGGGACATTCTGGATGAATGGGTTCCGCCTTCTCTCCAACGATATACGACAAAGAACGAGACCGGTGAGGAACTCCCTTCTCGCGGGAGAAGGTGCCGGCGAAGCCTGGCTTCCCTACCTCGACTTGATGCTTACGCTCCAGGTCAGCAAAGAGCGTTATGCCAGGCCCAACGACGGTTGGGAGTGCATTCCCTTCTTCCAAGCGGTCTACCATGCTTTTGGAGTGACCTACGGTAACTATTCATCTCTCACAATACCACCGTATGACGAACTCTGGCCAAAAGAATTTGCGCCGAAAGAACCGCTAAAGCTCCTGGACCAGAAATACTCTACACTTTTCTTCATCGAACAGGCCCGAACGTTTGCCTGGGGGAGCCAACCGACGATCGCGAACTATTTGCCGGTCCAGCGAAAAGAACGGACCGATGAAATCGCGTTCGCACTTAAACTTGTGCGCATCAGAGAGCAAGCCACCAAGTACTTGCTCTATGGAACGTACGTACGGCCTCCATCCGTAACCGCTTCACCTCTTCAGTATCCCATCATTCGGCTGTCCATCTATGCCGGACGAAAAGCCCGCCCGGTTGAAACCGTCAAGAAACCATCCAGCGATGATGGCATCGATGACTCCGGACATGACAAGGCCGAGAACGTCTGGCAATCGACAAGCTCACCTCTCATCCTGGGTGCCTGGAAGGCGAAGGACAATAACGTCGGCATCGCTGTCGCAAACATTTCAACCACGACGGTCCCTTTTCGGTTTGACGCCTCACTCTATGGGTTCACTTCGGGAGACCGAATCTATTTGATCGCAGAAAACGGTCGAAGGCTGGTGACGAGCATCGACGCCACAGGACTCGTGGCACTCGAGATCCCGCCGAAAGAGGCGTACATCATCGAGGCTGTCAGAAAATGACCCGCAAATCTCCGGCCACCGTTCAACTTGGATCGGAGGTTCTCCTCCGCTCTCAATTCGACCTGATCCGTGGAAAGCGAGTCGGCGTTGTCACGAATCACTCCGCCCTTCTCCACGATAGAACGCACCTGGTGGATGCGCTCGTCTCCGCGAAGGATGTGCATGTCGTGGCGCTCTTTGGACCCGAGCATGGAATCCGAGGGCAGGCACCGGATCGCAAGGAGATCAAGGACGAATTGGATCCGAGGACGGGCGTACCGACATTTTCGCTTTTCGGAAGGACGACAAAGCCCACATCGCGAATGCTCAAGGGAATCGACATTCTTCTCTTCGATATCCAGGATGTCGGTGCGAGGTTTTACACGTACATCACTACGCTTGCATTGACCATGGAGGCTGCCGGGGAGAGGGAAATTCCTTACGTCGTGCTCGACAGACCGAACCCAATTGCAGGCGTGCTTACCGAGGGCCCCATCCTTGAAGAATCATTGAAATCATTTGTCGGATGGCTTCCGCTTCCAATCGTTCATGGACTGACCATAGGTGAAATTGCATCTATGATGGCAGGAGAGGGCTGGCTTCGAGGAAAGGTCCATCCCCCGTTGCACATCATCAAGATGAAAGGTTGGCGGCGAAAGCTGTACTCTGATGAAACAGATCTGCCATGGATCAGACCCTCTCCCAGCATCAGGAGCCTCCATACGGCTCTCGTGTATCCCGGTACATGTTTAATCGAAGGCACGAATGTTTCGGAAGGTCGCGGGACCGAACATCCATTTGAGTACATCGGTGCACCCTGGATCCAGTCGAGGATCCTTCTGAACGAACTGAACTCCCGACAATGCCCCGGTGTCGTTTTTGGGGCAGTCTCATTTACACCGAGATCAACAAGGACCGTCACAACAGATTCGAAGTACGAGAGCGAACTCTGCCACGGCATCTCGCTAAATGTGGTCGACCGACGACAATTCCGCCCGGTCGCGACCGGCATGCATGTTCTTTTCAGCCTCCGAGACCTCTATCCTCGCCACTTTCAGATCAAGACACGGCGATTTGATGAACTCGTTGGCTCACGAGAAGTCCGAGAAGCACTGAAGAAAGATCACTCGACTGTCGAGCAACTGACAGCGAGGTGGGATGACGGGCTGCAACAATTCAAGAAGATCAGAAGTAAATACCTCTGCTATCGCTAACCACGAGGTCCTTCGAATCGTTTCTGAAATGCCTGCATCCTAAAGGTGTGGAACGGATATGGAATCGAATCTGTTCAATCGACATGGAATGGCAAACTGCGAGAAGGGGAAAAGATGAACTCACGAGTGACTTCCGTGCTGGTCGTTATCGCGCTCGTAGGCGTTGGGTTAGCGGTGTTCTTCACTTCGAAAAAAGGACACGAAGGCTCCGAGACTTCGGCCGATAGGATCCAGTGGCACTCGTACAACGACGGCGTCGCACTTGCGCGAACTCAAAATAAGAAATTGCTCATCGACGTGTACACGAACTGGTGCGGCTGGTGCAAGAAAATGGACTCCGACGTTTACAGTGATGAACACATCAAGGCCATCGTTGCAGGCAATTTCATTGCCGTAAAGCTCAATGCAGAATCGCAGAACAACGTGACGGTCGGAACCGACCAGCTTGACGAAGCGAGTCTTGCCCGTGCAATGGGTGTTACGGGATATCCAACGACGGTATTCCTAGAATCAGGAGCCGGACCTATCACAAAGATCGCTGGTTACATGGAAGCGAAGGAATTCGCGACGGTGTTGCGGTTCATCGGTGAGGATCACTATAAGACCACGACTTTTGAGAAATTCAAATCATCTTCCGATGCAGGATCAACGAACTGACTGCTTCGGTTCAGGTTTGACTTCGCTCCAACACAGACACCCTCTCTTCTGAGCCAGGCGCGCTTAGTTTTACAGCGGTCATCAGCAGTCCTGCAACAAACCACCATTCCAGACAGTTGATGAATGTCCCATAGTAGTTCTGAAACATGGCTCCGACGAGCAATCCCACGAGCGAAAAAGCTCCACCCCATCCCACAGCTCGAAGTGTCCTGTTTTGCATCTTTACGATGGATTTGAATCCCGTCACCAACAAGACCGTCCAAATCGATAGAAACGCCAACAAACCCGGAATTCCGGACGATACGAGCACAGTGAGGTAGTCATTGTGAGGATGAACAGTCGTATCGTAGTACCCGGCAACCCGATACCGTTCGAACATCAAATCCCAATTGTCCTCTCCAATTCCAATGATGGGATTGGATTCTGAAATCTTCACGGCTGTTTTCCACAAGTTGAGTCTGGTCTCATTTTGCCCTGCGTCGAGGATCGATCCTGCGCGATATCGAAGAGTCGGCACAAAGAGCATTCCTCCGATGACAACAATAAGGAGCACCGAACTCAGAATCGCCCCGAGCTTTCGGCGGCGCATAAATGCGAAGATCGGGATCGCAAGTGCAAAAGCAAGCCACATGCTTCGGGCAAATGATCCTACGACGGCGAGGAAACTCAGCACGGAAAGCACAACGAAATACCACTTTCTAAATTCGAACGAGAAACTCGTTGAGAAGAAGAAGGCCGCCATGGCGAGCGCGGCAAACGTCAGGTAGAAGCTGTAGAACCCGACGGCGCGATAAAGCCCGGATCCCATTGGATCAAGGGGCATGTGGCGATAGAGTTCCACTCCCCCCACAACCTGCCAGACAGCGTAAACAACTGCGACGCACACCGATGAGAGAAACACCATAAGGACCTTTCTCAGGAATGCTTCATCGTTTACCGTCCAGAACAGCATAAGCATGATAAACAAGGGCCACTCGTTGTCGAGGATTGCTCCTAAACTATGCCCCGGCCGCTCCGAAAGCGCTGCAGAAAGAATATTCCAAATCAAATAGACAATTAGCGGAATAAATACGGGATGCCAGCAAACTCTCCACTTTTTGTTGATCAGCCCCTCCCCGAGCCAACCGACAAAGGCAATTCCGATTCCAAACTGCGCAGGAACATGGGAGATGGGAATGCTCAGCGCAAACAGGAGAATCCCGAATCTCGTCGTTGCCTTGAATACTGATTCTCTCTTCATTTCGACTCCGGAAATATGGCCACATCCTCGTCGAGAACTCTAGCAACAAACCGCACGGCTCCCTCGATGAGTACTTGCGGCTCGATTTCAGAGACCCGTTGATTTTCCCTGGCCATGACAACATCGTAGGTAACTCCGTGCGGCAACCACTCCTGGGAAGCATTCATCGGAGCGTAGATCGCCAGAACGGGCGTCTGCATCGCCGAAGCGAAATGAACGATCGATGTGTCAGGACTGATCACCAGAACGGCCCCCTCGATGAGCGATGCCAATTCACCCAATGGCCTGGAGCTTCGTGTCTCATAGAGCGAGAACTTGTGAATCTCCGCCTTGCCACGAAGAGCTTCGTTCATAACCACATTTCCCGGTGAAGCAAGGACCACCAGGCGGAAGCGCGATGCTCCGACGAGGCTCTTCACCAAAGCCTCTATCTGATGTATCCCGAGCGATCTGTCTACATCCTTTCCCGACGGATTGAAGACGATATAGGGAAAACGAGGAGATTTCGATTGAGAACTCCGACGGAGCAATTGCTTTTCCAACCATTCATCGACCGTCCGCCGTGAATCAGCCGCCACGCCGATTTCAAACGTAAGTTCATGGCGATCGATTGAAATCCCAAACGTCTGCTCAATCATTGAGACATAGGATTCGAGCATATGCTGCTCAAATCGTCTCACCTTTATGAGGCGATTGAAATAAGAAGCATATCGGTCCGGCCCCTGCCCCACCTTGTAACCATGCGGGGCGATGAGGTTCGCCAGAATTCCAGGTCCTGTCGTCCGATTGAAAATGAAATTGAGCACCACGTCGTATCGTTGTTTTCGTAAATTACCGACCTGACGAATCAATCCAAACCAGTTTGTCTCCAGTATCCGGAGATTGTCCACGGAGGGGTTGAGCTGCACGATTTCCGCGTTCGATCTGCTTGCGAGAACGTCAATCCGGATGTTGGGATTCCGTCGTTTGAGGATTCGCAGGATCGGGGTGGTAACGATCATATCTCCGATCCGATCGTATCGAAAGATCAATATTCGGTTCACGTGATTGAGATCGATCGGCGCGTCGGAGGGAGCGTTGCGGAATATCAGACGCAACAGCGGATAGGCGACAGAGTTGCGAAACGTGCGCGCAAGGAGTTCGAGGAATTTCTTCATGCTGTGGGCGGGGCTACGTGCTGAGCGTTTGCCGAAGGCAATTCGAGACTCATCAACCTCTCAACTGCTTGAAACACGGCAGTTTGCGGAATCCGGCGCAGATCATCGACATCCGTTACTATTGTCTCGCTCGGTGATCCGTACGGTTCCCAGATCCGAAGTTCTTTGTTCGACTGGACGTACATGACAACTGACGGAATTGAAAAGGCTGCCGCGAGATGAACAGCCGATGTATCCGGCGTGATGAGAATCCCCAGCACTTGAACGAGTGCTGCGAATTGGTCAAAGGTCTTCGTTTCCGGGGAGAGAACGATTTCAGGAAATGGCTGCGCAATGATTTCTGCGACTGATACGTCCGAGGGCTGGTACAATACCATGATGGGAAAACCACCGTGCTCTTTGTGCAACCATCGGATGAGAGCTTGATAGTTCTCAACACCCCAGAACCGCGTTCCCTCACCCGGAGAAATGTTGATCCCCACCAGCGTACGCCCGAGAAGCTTATGCTCTGTCAGCAATCCATCAGCGAACTCTTTGCTTGCCGATGATACGTTGTAACACACTTTGAGAGTCAGATCGTCGCGACCGATTCCAAAGACAGTCAAGAGCATCGCAAGTCGATCGATGATGTGGGTGTCTCTTCGGGAGAGCAGTGGAACGCTGATGTCATAGGTGTAAGCATTCTCTTTCGACAACCCGACATTCCATCTTCCTCCTGCAAGTGCACAGAGCACCGTAGACGTTGCAGACGGATTGTCCATCAGATCGATAACAAAATCGTAGTGCTCCCGCCGGATCTTCCTCAGGATGTCAACGGCGCTTGCCGCAGTCTTTTTATAGACCCACCGTTTCCGGACCAGAGGTTCATTCGCCAGAACGAAATGATTGTTTGAGCTGAGAAGGAAGTCGATGGATGCGTTGGGGTACCGCTCCTTCATTGCATGAATGAGCGGCGTGGAAACGAGGACATCGCCGATGCGATCCTGTCGCACAAAGAGGTACTTTCGCGTGGAGAAATCGATGCCGGCTGGCAAAGGACGCGAGCGATGCACCAGAAGGCCCAGGAGACGGACCAGGAAACGACGGAATCCGATTTCGACAGGTTTCAAGAACTCCATCTAGACCGACCCTTTGTCCTCATTTCCCTCGTCATTGAACTGCAGCGAATACAGACGTTTGTAGAGTCCCGCGTCATTGCGCAGAAGTTGCTCGTGTGTTCCCTGTTCAACAATACTCCCGTGTTCAAGGACGAAAATCTTGTCACAGCGATAGATCGTCGAAAGCCTATGAGCGACGATGAACGACGTGCGCCCTTCCATCAACCGGTCGAGCGCCTCCTGCACCATGAGTTCCGACTCACTGTCCAGCGCTGAGGTGGCCTCGTCCAGCAGCAGGATCCTGGGGTTGCGCAATATTGCCCGAGCGATCGCCAACCGTTGACGCTGCCCTCCGGACAACTGAACTCCCCGCTCGCCGATTTCTGTGGCGTACCCGCGCTCCAGCTGAGATATAAACGAATGTGCATTTGCCATCGTCGCGGCTTCAATAATTTGCTTCTCCGTCGCGTCAAGTTTCCCGTAGCGGATGTTCTCCTCGATCGTTCCTGAAAAGAGAACCACTTCCTGAGGGACGATGCTGATCTGTGACCGAAGATCCGTGAGATTTATCTGACGGATATCGTGGCCGTCAATCTCTATCGATCCCGACGTGAGTTCATAGAAACGCGGTATCAGATTGATAAGCGTTGTCTTCCCGCTCCCGCTGGGGCCGACCAACGCCACTTTTTCCCCTGATCTGACACTGAAACTGACATGTGACAGCGCAGCGATCTCAGTATTGTACGAGAAAGAGACGTCCTTCAACTCCACAGTTCCTGACTGGATAATGTACGACCCCGGCTTATCCTGCAGTTTCTCTTTCTCGAGATCAAGCATTTCGAAAATCAAGCCAGCGGAGACAAGAGTCTTCTGAATCCGGGCAAAGTTTTCCCCCAACGCCTTCACCGGTTTAGCCAGGAAATTCACCAGCAGGAGAAAAGTGATGACAGACTTCATGCTGACTGACCCCTGAAGGAACAAGTACCCGGTGAACACTACAAGCAGGGATGCGACAAACGTGTTGAAGAATTCATTGGTTGGACTCAGAACGGCCATCGTTCTGACAATTCTCATCGAATGCCGATAGTTCGCGTCAACCTTCTTTCGGAACGACTCACGTTCATACGGCTCGCGGGTGAAGGATTTCACGATCCGAATTGACGAGATCTTCTCTTGCAGGAACGCTGAGATTTCAGCGAGCGTGTTGGTCAAGTCTCTGCTATAAATGCGAATCCGATCACCAAACTTCCGTGAGATCAGTCCCGAGAGCGCAAAGATGACAATGGTGAACACCGCCAATTGCCAGTTCGTATAGAACAGGAAGCCACCGTAGATCAACGAGTACAACATGTTCTGCGCTATTTCGACGGTGAGATAGAGCGACTGCTCCATATTATTCACGTCGTTCGTGATGCGGGACATCACCGTCCCGGTTTTTTGCTGATCGAAGTACCGCACGGGGAGAAGCAGAACCGTATCGAAGAGCTCTATGCGAAACCGCGTCAGAATTTTTTGTTGGGCGGAGCTCATCACATATTCGCGAATGTACACAAAGCAGACTTTGACTACGATGATGCCGAGCATCGCGCCCGCGAAGGTCAGAATCAGTTGAAGCGCCTCTTCCTTACCCGTGATAGTAATTTCCTTGACGGTGTAATTGAGAACCTCGATGGGGATCTTGAGTGCAAGTGCCTGACCCGCGCTGACCGCATCACCAATCTTCTGCAGTGCTACGAAGAGCTGAGCAATCAGGAAGGCTGATAGCGCATCGGACAAACTCCACATTGCCACGGAGAAGAGGCCGGCGGAAATGCGCCATTTGTACTTTAGGAAATATTTCAGGTAGCGGCTGAGAACATTCATGCTGCGATTCTCGCGTCTATCGATCTGAGTGATTTCGGCGTTTGGAATTACCAGTCGCGATCTTTTCGGTGATCAGAAAATCCGTCTCTCTTTTTCGGCGCATGATGGCAGGGGTTTTTGCTTGATTCCGATGCCTCAGTGGATAAGAACAATCATCGAACAGGACGCACTGGCCGCAGAGCGGATTCATCGACCGGCATGTCTGCCGCCCAAAATGAATGAGATTAACGTGAAACGAGTATCCCCTTCCCGAGGGAAGCAGCGGTTTCATAGCCTCAAACGTCTCGTCCGCCGACTTTGTCTTGACCAGCGCCAGCCTGTTGCATATCCGATGAATATGCGTGTCAACCGGGAAGACGTCGCGTCCGAGCGAGAAGACCAAAACGCAGGCTGCTGTTTTGCTGCCCACCCCCTTCATCGCCAGGAGGTACTCCATCGCCTGCTCATCCGACATCGCTCTGAGAAAGTCGAGGGCAAATGACCCGCGTTCTTGGAGAATCGTTCGAAGAATCAGCTTGATTCTCTGCGCCTTCTGGTTCTTCAGGCCTCCCACCTCAATTGCCTTCGCAACTGTCTGCCACCGCGATTCATGAACTCTCTCCCATGAAGGGAATTGCTCCTTGAGATTCAGCCAAGCCCGGTAGCTGTTCCGATCATTTGTGTTCTGTGAGAGAAGCGTCGCAATGAGTGAATCCAACGGCGGGGATTTCTTGCGCGGCGGGCGCGGCCGCCCTAATTGGCCTTCGAGCACATCCGCTATTCCAGAAACCCTGCGAAGACTCTTTGCTTGAATTTCCGACTTCGACATTCGCGTTCAGTGATTCGGGCCGTCAGGCGTGCAGATCTTGCACTCGCACATCGACCGAAGGCTCTCCCAGGTGTAGATTCCGGTCTGATGTCCGTCTGCCCAGGAGAGGGCCAGTGCATAGGAACCGACCTGATTCGCCCCGACGAGCTTGTATTTTCCGGGCATCTCGGGCGTTGGCATGGGAGCGTATGTCTTGAGGAGAACCGTTTCGCCCTGACATCCAGCACACGGGCAATTATCGCGCAAACTCTTCAGCGAAGTTCTCCCCAGATGCCCATCAGGCCATATCAAGGAAAGGCTCTCTCGCTTTGAGAGTTCATCAACCGATAACTTGACCTGCGTTGGAAGCATAGAATAAGGCCCTGAGAACAAAGAAAAAAAGGACAACCTGCCGGATTGTCCTTCGTGAGTATCTTAGCTTGTACCAAATGCCATGAGATTTGATAGTGGACCGTACCGGGCTCGAACCGGTGACCTCCACAATGCCATTGTGGCGCTCTCCCAAACTGAGCTAACGGCCCAAAATAACACGAATAATATAGCCAAAGCCGCTTGGAATGTCAACGAGAAATTTGTTGCTGGACCGGACAGTTTTCGGTATTTTGTATTGTTTGATACTGCAAATGGCAATTGCAGTTCACTTTTCCGACATCGGTGACTTGAGAGCGAATGAACAACCTTCTGAAAATAGGAATCTTTATGTTGGGAACTGCATTCGGCCTCAGCTCATGCAAGGATCAGGTCACTGATCCCAACAGTAATCCCGTCGTCTTCCCTGCTTCGAAGGTCAGTTTCTCTCAACACGTTCAGCCGCTGTTTCAGTCACGATGCGCGTTCGTCGGGTGCCACGCGGGGAGCAATCCATCCGCCGGTCTTGATCTCTCCAGCTCAGCGTATAACAGCCTGATGAACCACCAACCCCGCCTTGTCATTTCAGGAGCGAGCAGCAACAGCCTGTTGATCGAACGACTCGACGGCCGCATCGCCCCACAAATGCCATTCAATGCCACTCCGATTAACTCAAATCAACTGGCCGGGATGAAGAAATGGATAGATGAGGGAGCGCAGAACAACTAGCGCACTCGAAAGAGTAGTTATACTAGGCGGCACAGTCCCCCAAAACCCTTCTCCACATCGTTTGCCTCCGCCTCTGATTGCGACGTCTTCTACCTCTTCCCGGTTCTCAGATCCTGTCCCCAGTTGAGTTTCTTCCTGAGAAGGTCATAGTAGCTGGTGTTTCGCCGTTTAACCAACCTGGCGCTGAATGGTGAGCGTTTGACACGTATTTCTGTGGGGGGTCGGATCAATACCTCGTCTTGTCCATCTGCCGTGAAACGTACTTTGTTGTCTGAAGATACCACTTTGATCCGGATGACCGAATCGTCCGGAACGATGACCGGTCGGGCCGTCAGGGAGTGTGGACAAATGGGATTGATGGTGATCGCCCTGTTGTGGGGGGTAACAATCGGACCGCCGTTGGCCATGGCATAGGCAGTTGATCCCGTTGGAGTGGAGAGTATTATCCCGTCTGCCGTGAACGTAGCGAGGTACTCGGCGTTGACGTGCGTCTCGAAATTGAGGACTCGGGAGGATCCAAATTTATCAACAACAATATCATTAAGGGCGATGTAAGTCCTTGAATTCTTGAGAATTGTTGCCTGCAACATCATCCTTTCTACGATGAAATAATCTCCCTTTAAGACCTCCGTTAGGCATGCATCAAGATCTTCCACAGACACTTCAGCAAGAAACCCTAGCTTCCCGAGATTGACACCGAGAAGAGGAGTCCCCTTCTCCGCCACCTGACGGGCCAAGCGGAGAATGGTGCCGTCTCCTCCGAGAGAGACGAGCATGTCACAACGAGCGGGCAAGTCTTTCTCAGAGACGGTTCGTCCGACGGACTTGAGCCGAAGCTTTTTGCGAACCACCGAAGCGAGGGTTTTCTCGACAACGAAGTCAACTCCCTCGGAAATGAACCGTTCAATAACTCTCTGAGCAACGATGGGGACATCCCCCTTGCGGACGTTGCCCGCGATCCCGAATGTCATTGGCTTTCCTTACTTTCCTGGGGATGAACTTCTCCGGGTTCCGCGACCGGCTTCTGATCCTTCGCTAATTCTTCCACGTAATTCAGTTTTAGTTCCTTCACGACGTTTGTCAGGAATCGGTTTTCCTCATCACTCAGGTTTCCCTTCGTTTTGGTCACCAGGGCATCCAACGTATCAATGACGAATTGAGCTTGATCCAAGCTACGTTCCACTTTATCCGAGATCGGGTTCTTTGTTTTTCCCATGTGCTGCATCGCTGCAGCATGGAACATCAACACCAAACCCATGAAAAGTGCGGTATCTTTTTCGCTTTCTGCCATCACGCCTTACTCCTTACCTTTGAATGAGTTAATTCCCAGAGTTTAGCATATTTTGTGAAGACATAGCAGCTCGACAGCACACATAAAATGAATCCTTGAACTCCATCCAGAAACCCCAACTTGAGAAAATACATCTTTACAAACAACCAGATCGGTCGCACCGTCAATTGGCTCAACCGAAAGCGCTCACCCCTTGTTGTGAGTTCTTCCGCAGCCAGCGTAGTATACCTGTTAAATTTATCGAAATAGTGCCACAAGTTCGGATCTGTATAGTGCATCAAATCCGCACTAAGTCTGCCGGTGACTCCCCCAATCTCCAAATGTTCGTGGACTCTTTTGTCTGACCAGTGGGCAGACCCCCGACGAAACAGCCGAAGAACATATCCAGGATACCATCCACAATGCTTGATCCACTTGCCAAGGAAGAAAGCTCTTCTTGCGACTTCAAATCCGACAACCGTCGTAAATTCTTGATTCAGAAGGGCTTGTATCTCCGCTCCTAACTCTTTTGTTACCCTTTCATCCGCGTCCAACCAGAGGATCCAATCGCAAACGCATTGCTGGAGGGCAAAGTTTTTTGCTGCAGCATATCCCTCCCAAGGCTTGACATAGACCTTCTGAGCGCATTTACGAGCCAACTCGACCGTCTTATCATCACTCCCACCGTCGACGACAACAAGCTCATTCGCCCACCTCACAGATTCAAGGCAGTCAACGATATTATGCTCCTCGTTTTTTGTAATGATGATGACAGAAAGAGTCGCCAAGAGATGCCTCAGCCTCCAACGACGATATTAACAAGCTTGTTTTTGACAACGATCGTACGAATGACCTTCTTGCCTTCGAGGTGCCGGAGAATGTTCGCATCGAGGCGAGCCAGCCGCTCGATTTCCTGCTCGTTCGTTCCTTGAGGTACTTCGAGCTTACCTCTCACTTTTCCATTGACTTGCAGAACTATCTCAACTCTGTCTTCAATTGTTTTTGCGTCGTCAAATGATGGCCATGGCTCAAAAGCCAGTGAGCCTTTATGCCCCGTGGCCTCCCAGAGCTCCTCAGCGATGTGTGGTGCAAAAGGAGCCAGCAACAAGAGAAACTGCTCAAGTTCTTTCCGTGGAAGTTCTTCAAGCTTCATCGCCTCGTTAATGAAGATCATGAGCTGAGATATCGCGGTATTGAACCGAAGCGCCTCAATATCCTCCCCCACTTTTTTCACGGTTTGGTGGAAGAGGCGTTCGAAATCCGGCGTCGCTTGTTTATTCACGATTGCCGGGTTTAGACCTATGTCCTCCTTCACAAAAAGACGCCAAACCCGATTCAAGAATCGAAAGACACCCTCTACCCCCTTCGTGCTCCACGGCTTCATCTCTTCGATGGGCCCCATAAACATTTCGAACAACCTCATAGAGTCCGATCCATACTCTGCAATGACGTCATCAGGGTTGACGACGTTTCCTCGCGATTTTGACATCTTTCGCGAATCTTCTCCTAGAATAATCCCTTGATGGCGCAATCGCGTGAACGGTTCCTTTGTGCTCACATGACCCAAGTCGAAAAGAACCTTGTGCCAGAACCGGGCGTACATGAGATGGAGGACCGCGTGCTCTGAACCACCGACATAGAGATCGACAGGCATCCAGTAGCGCTCTTTTGAGCTCGAGCAGAATTCTTTGTCATTGTGCGGATCGATGTACCGCAAATAATACCAGCAAGACCCCGCCCATTGGGGCATAGTGTTGGTTTCCCTCCGACCTTTTAGGCCAGTCTCTGGATCAATCACATTAATCCAATCCGTGGCCAATGCCAGTGGTGACTCAGTCGTGCCGCTTGGCTGAAACTTCTTGAGATCCGGAAGAAGCAGTGGGAGGTCAGTCTCAGGAAGCGCCTTCATCGTCCCGTCTTCCAGGTAGATGATCGGGATCGGCTCGCCCCAGTAGCGCTGCCGCGAGAAGAGCCAGTCCCTTAACTTATATTGAACGGTGGCTTTCCCAAGTTTCTTCTTTTCGAGCCAACTGGTAATCGTGCGGTTGGCCTCTGGCGTCTTCAATCCATTCAAAGAAATCTCATCATTTGCCGAGTTCACACTCACACCATCATCAACAAAGATTTCAGCAGCTCCCGGTCCGCCGTCAACAACCTGAATGATTGGCAGGTGAAACTTCTTCGCAAATTCCGCATCGCGTTCGTCATGCCCTGGAACTGCCATGATCGCTCCGGTGCCATACCCCATCAAAACGTAATCCGCTATCCAGAGCGGGATTTCTTGTTTGGTGGCAGGATTGATCGCGTACGCACCGATGAAAACTCCCGTCTTGTCTTTTTCAATCCCCCGCTCAAGCTCTGATTTTGTGGAAGCCTGTGCTTTATAGCCAGCAATCGCAGAGCGCAAGTGTTCAGCGGTAAGGCTCTCCACCAGTGGATGTTCCGGCGCCAGAACCATGTAAGTCGCGCCGAACAATGTGTCAGCTCTTGTCGTGAAAACACGCAAGGAGTCCGCACGCCCTTTTAACGGGAAATCAATTTCGGCGCCTTCAGACCGCCCAATCCAGTTGCGCTGCTGTTCCGTGGTCGAAACGGGCCAATCGAGTTCCTTTGCATCTTCCAGAAGTCGCTCGGCATATGCCGTTATCCGCATCATCCATTGCCGCATCGGTCGCCGCTCGACGGTATAGCCTTTCTCAGTCCATTCTGCCACTTCCTCATTGGCCAACACGGTTCCCAATCCCTCGCACCAATTGACAGGAATCTCCGCTACGAATGCGAGCCTGAATTGCGCCAGAAAATCGTGCCGTTCTTTTGGGGATTTCCTCTTCCACTCTTCGGCTGTAAAATGTTCTTCAAGAGGCAATCCTGCAGAACCGCGGGATGTCAGTTCTTCTTCGAGAGTCTGAATCGGTTGAGCCTTCTTCAACCGAGGATCGAACCATGAATCATAGATCTTAAGAAATATCCATTGTGTCCATTTATAGTAGCCCGGATCCGTGGTGTTGATTTCCCGATCCCAATCGTAACTCAACCCGATCATCTTGATCTGACGGCGGAACGTATTGACATTTTCTTCCGTCGTCACCCGCGGATGAATGTTGGTCTGCATCGCGTAGCGCTCAGCGGGAAGCCCAAATGCGTCCCAACCCATAGGATGCAAAACGTTGAACCCGTTCATCCGTTTGTAACGGCAGATGATATCCGTCGCCGTATATCCCTCAGGGTGACCCACGTGCAGTCCTGCTCCCGATGGATACGGATACATATCCAGAACATAAAGTTTCGGCTTCCCGGTGTCATCGTCGGTGCGGAAGGTGCGATTGCTCTCCCAATATTGTTGCCACTTCTTTTCGATATCCAGAAACTGATACTTCATTAGATCAATGAATCCTTTCTCCTTGATTCCATTCGATTCAGCACATCAACCCTCACCAAACCCACCTCTTGAATACAG
>Ga0182021_10000024_pt1 | contig 127208 bp, 97 predicted proteins | sample 612E3MmetaG_FD_120493 | JGI IMG/M metagenome (GOLD analysis project Ga0182021, IMG submission 120493) | Permafrost microbial communities from Stordalen Mire, Sweden - 612E3M metaG (Illumina Assembly) | ecosystem: Environmental > Terrestrial > Soil > Wetlands > Permafrost | place: Sweden... | reverse complement strand
TTCGGGCCGCGCTCGATCGGGCTCAAGGGCAACATGGACGAGCGCATCGAGCGCGCGCTGCGCCAGGCCGCCCTCTGGGACGAGGTCAAGGACCGCCTCGGTCGCAACGCCTGGCGGCTCTCGGGCGGCCAGCAGCAGCGGCTCTGCATCGCGCGCTGCCTCGCGGTCGAGCCCGAGGTCCTGCTCATGGACGAGCCGGCAAGCGCCCTTGACCCACTCTCGACCGCCAAGATCGAAGAGCTGATCTATGAATTGAAGAACCGCTTTACGATCACCATCGTGACGCACAACATGCAGCAGGCGGCAAGGGTAAGCGATTTTACGGCCTTTTTCTACCTTGGGGAGCTGATCGAATACGACCAGACGAAGAAGATGTTCACCAGTCCTGATAAGAAGCAGACCGAGGACTACATCACGGGCCGGTTCGGATGAGTGCAGGAGATGGACGCCAACGCTTGGAACGACACTTTGAGCGCGAGCTGGAGGACCTCAAGAATGCCCTGACGGCCATGGGCACGCTCGTCGATGCTCAGCTCGGACAAGCGTGCGACGCGCTTTTCGGCGACAGGCCCGAGTTCGTGCAGGGGGTCATCGAGAGGGACAGAGAAGTGGACGCGTTCGACACGCAGATCGACAAGATGTGCCAGCGGATCTTCGCCCTCACCCAGCCCGTGGCGATCGACCTGCGCCTCTCGATGGCGGGGCTGCAGATCAACGGCCAGCTGGAACGCATCGGGGATATTGCCGTGAACCTGGCGGAACGGGTCCAACCGCTTACCGGGTATGCCCCGTTTCTCCACACCACGCGTCTCGAGGAGATGGCCCGGATCGCCCGCATCATGGTCAGCGACAGCCTCGAAGCATTCATGAACAGCAATGCCGAGCTGGCCCTGCGGGTTTTGGCCAGCGATGATGTGGTCGACAATCTGGGACGCCAGATCTTCACGACCCTGGTGGCCGCGATGCGCGACGATCAGAGCCTGATCGACCCGGGAGCGCACATGCTCATCCTGACCCACCACATCGAACGGATGGCCGACCATGCCACCAATATTGCGGAAGACGTGATCTTCCTGGTCGACGCCCGGCTTGTCAAGCATAATGCCGAGGATCTCTCAAGGCAAGTGCGGTAAGTTGCACGTTGCCGGGGAAATCCGTAGTATCTTCAGGGAAGGGTGAGGGAGAAAGTACGCCGCGGCTTGAGTGAGGACCGCCGTCCGGCCTGGGTGGGGGCGGGCGGAACCGGCAATCCTGACAGCGTGGGTTTCATGATTTGAACCGGCAAGGCCATTGTCCGGTACATTCGTCGAACGATCCGGTCTCCTATGTCACGCCACTTTGTCGCGGAACTCGGTGAGCTGAAATCCACCATTATCCGCATGGGCAGCATGGCCGAGCAGGCCATCGCCGAATCCATCCGCGCGCTGCTGGAACGAGACCCGGAGCTTGCGCGGCGGGTCATCGATGAGGATGAAAGCATCAACAGATACGAAGTCATCGTGGACGACCAGGTGGTGGACCTCCTTGCCCTGCAGCAACCGGTGGCGGTGGACCTTCGCTTCATCCTGGCAGCCCAGAAAATCAACAACGACCTGGAGCGCATCGGCGACCACGCCGTCAACATCGCCGAGTCCGCCCTCCAGTACTCAGGGCGTCCACCATTGACGCGGCCGGGAGAGATCCCGGAAATGGCCGGGATCTCCAAAACGATGCTGCGTGAGGCAATCGATGCCTTTATCCACAGCAACACCGCTCTGGCCCGGGAAGTCCTCCGCACTGACGACGAAATCGACAACCTGAACCGGCGGACGGTCGAGGGAATGGCTGAGCTCATCAGGACCGATACCCAGATCATTTATCAGGCGCTGGATCTCATACGGGTAAGCCGGAACCTTGAGCGGGTGGCTGATCTCGCCACCAACATCGCAGAAGAGGTCATTTTCATGGCGGAAGCCCACAACGTGAAGCACAATGTTGAGCGCCGTGAGCCCCAGCAAGGTCCCACCTGACCGCACTCGGTCCCTGTTCCCGCTCGAGCAGCAAGACCGGGACTGCATAACAATGCCCCGCTCCATGTGAACTGCGTCTTCCTGGCGTGATTCCCCTTTTTCTGGCAATGCCTGAAGGGTTTTCCCCGCTTCCTGCAGGCTCTCCCCCTGGCTGCCCGGTAGTAGCCTCTCAAGGTTCTCTCTTTCCATCCCGCCATGGACGAATGAAACCAATTCCCTCGCCATGGGTCAAATACTGCGGTCAAATCCGGCAATCCTTCGATAACTGTACGTCGTCACTCTGTTCATGGTCCACAGAATTCGGGCTTGAGGCTCCTGCACCGGGCTTCTGGACCGGGACCTTGCCGCATTGCATGCGAAGGCGAAATCCCGTATCTTCCGCTACTTCAGCAGTTTCATGGCAGTGTGCACAACTGATCCTTTAACCAACAGCACGAGATCGTGGGAAAAATAATAACCATCGCGAACCAGAAGGGAGGAGTTGGAAAAACCACGACTGCCGTGAACCTGGCAGCCTGTATTGCCGCCGCGGAAAAACGGACGCTCCTGGTGGATACCGATCCCCAGGCGAACGCGACCAGCGGCTCCGGCATCGAAGGGAACCACGAGGGGAGAAGCATCTACGAGGTCATCGTCGGATCCCTCTCAGCGGCCGAAGTGGTCTGCACCTCACAGATGCCGTTCCTGTCTGTCATCCCGTCGCACATCAACCTGGTGGGGGCGGAGGTGGAGCTGGTCGGCCTCGAAGAGCGGGAGCAGCGGCTGAAGACCGGCCTCAGCTCCATTCGTGATAGTTATGACTTCATCATTATCGATTGTCCGCCCTCCCTCGGTCTCCTCACGCTGAATGCGCTGACCGCGGCTGATTCGGTCCTCATCCCGGTGCAGTGCGAGTATTTCGCGCTGGAAGGGCTGGGACAGCTCCTGAACACAATCAACATCGTGAAGAAACAACTGAATGAGAAGCTGGACATCGAAGGCGTCCTGCTCACAATGTATGACAGCCGTCTCCGTCTCTCCAATCAAATCGTCAGCGAAGTGAAGAAGTACTTCGGAGACAAGGTCTTCCGCGCCGTCGTCAGCCGCAATGTCCGGTTGAGCGAGGCCCCGAGCTTCGGTAAACCGATTATCCTCTATGATGCGATGTCAAGCGGGACTCGGAATTACATGGATCTTGCGCAAGAGGTATTGGTGAACAATAACCATCAAGTCGTGACGGCGTAAGGGGGCAGCATGAGCAAACCGGTTCTCGGACGCGGCCTCGCATCTCTCATTCCGAGGGAGCGCCCGCCGGCTCCTGCACCCCAGGACGCCGCGGCTGAAGGGACCGTTGCCCTGCTGGATCTGGAGAGGATTGAGCGCAACCCTTTCCAGCCTCGTGCGGAGTTCGATGGGCCCTCGCTGGATGAGCTGAAGCGCTCGATTCAGGAGAAAGGGGTCATCCAGCCGATTACGGTGAGGCGGGTGGATCAGGGCTATCAGCTCATCACGGGAGAGCGCCGCGTGCGCGCTGCCCGTGAGGCAGGCCTGCGCCAGATTCCCGCGTATGTCCTCCAGATCAATACCAATGAGGAAATGCTGGAGCTCGCTCTCATCGAGAACCTCCAGCGCGAAGACCTCAACCCTGTCGAGGTTGCCGTATCCTACCGGCGCCTCATGGAAGAGTGCAATCTGACCCAGGAGCTTGTCTCCCAGCGGGTCGGCAAAGACCGTTCCACGGTCACGAACACTCTGCGCCTGTTGAAGCTCCCTGAGGAGATCCAGCAGGCCGTACGGAAAGGGCAGATCAGCGGTGGGCATGCCCGCGCGCTCCTCGGCATCGAGGATGAATCGCGTCAGACCGCGGTTTTCCGCAAGATCATTTCCCGGGACCTCTCCGTCCGCGCCGTGGAAAAACTAGCCCGGGACGGAGCACGCACGAAGGGGGCGCCGCAGGGCCGCCCCTCCGCTTCGCCGAATGCGGAACAGATCGCGGTCTCCAGTCTGGAGGAGCGTCTCCGCCAGCTCCTGGGCACGAAGGTCGCCGTCCGTCCGGCTCAGGAGGGGAGGGGTGAGATTGTGATCGAATACTACTCTGCGGATGACCTGGACCGCCTGCTCGACCTTTTCGCAGAGCTCCAGGACCGCACCCACTGAATGTTGCCGTCTCTCAATGAAACACGCCGTTATCGCCACCCCCGACGCCCCCGCAGCCATCGGCCCCTACAGCCAGGGGGTGCGTCTCGCCAACGGAATGGTCTTCACCTCGGGGCAAATCCCCCTCGAGCCGGCCACCGGGACGGTGATCCCCGGCGCAATTGGGGAACAAACTGCCCGCGTTCTGGCCAATATCCGGGCCGTTCTCGAGGCTTCAGGCAGCGGCCTCGACCTGATCGTCAAGACCACGGTGTTTCTTGCTGACATGAACGAATTCGCGGCAATGAACGAGGTGTACGGCTCGTTCTTCCCTAAAGACCCACCGGCCCGCACGACCGTCCAGGTCTCCCGTCTGCCCAGGGATGTTCGTGTCGAGATCGATGCAGTTGCGCTTGTACGCGAAACCTGAGACCTCGATGCGCCGCCGGGCGATCGGCATGGCCCTCCTCCTTCTGGCTCCCTGGATCCTGCATGGACAGGAAGCATCCCGCGACACCAGCGGAATTCCTTCCGCGCGCTCTTCCAGCGACACGGTACGCGTCCTTCAGCTTGCCCCTCTCCCTTCTGCCGACACCTCGAGCCATGCTCGCCGCGGGAAATCCACTGCAGCCGCAATGCTGCTGTCTGCAGCTCTTCCCGGTGCGGGACAGTTCTACAACCAGTCGTACTGGAAGGTCCCGGTGATCGCCGGGCTCGGCATCTATTTTGTTTCGGGCTGGTTGGACAACAATAGAAAGGCCCGGGATTATCGTGACCAGTACAGCGCAAGCCTTGCTGCAATCCCAGGGGGTAATACCCAGCTAAGCCTTCTCCGCGAGTTCTACAAGGACCAGCGGGATGCCTTTGCCTGGTATTTCCTCGTTCTGTACATGATCAATATCGCCGATGCGTATGTCGATGCCAGCCTGTTCGACTTCAACGTAGGCGGAGACCTCTCCTCCCGCAGGCTCCCTCCGGAACCGGGCCTGCCGCAGGCGTCACTTACCATCCGCGTTTTCTTCTAATCCCATGCTCAACTACATCTGGATCGGGCTCATCGTCATCGGTATCCTGACCGCCGTGGGGGTCGACCTCCGCAATGAGGCGGCCGACACGTACAGGAACGGGTCCTCCCTGGAAGCGGCATTTCTTCCCGAGAGAGCCCCGGGGCCGCTGCATGCCGCCTTGGAAGGAGTGGTGATCATTCCAGCCGGTGTGTTCGCTGGCCATTATGGCCTGACTCAACGAGCCGGGCAGGTCAGGCAGGAGTCGAGCCTCAGCAGTGACGGGGGGACCATCACGTTGTCAATCGACGAGAGCTCGCCCGACCTCTGGCGAGAGATGGCGCGCGCAGCGACCGCGCGCGACAGACTGCTGGGTTCGGTCACCTCCGTCCGGTGGGGTCCCGATGGCACAACGGCGCTGATCCGGTTCACCCTGGAACCGATCAGGTTCGTCCGCCTGCGCGCCGTGACCCAGGCCGCCTTCGACTATGCGGGTACCGCGGTCACCATCGCCATCGGTCTGATCGGGATCATGGCTCTGTGGCTGGGCGTGATGAAGGTTGCCGAGGAGGCAGGAGTCCTGAAGATTGTGGCCAGGGTGCTGGCACCGGTGATGAGGAGGTTGTTCCCCGATGTGCCGGCTGACCATCCGGCGGCAAGCGCGATGATCATGAATATTGCGGCGAACATGCTCGGCTTGAGCAACGCCGCCACCCCCCTGGGGCTCAAAGCCATGGAGGAGCTGAACAAGCTCAGTCCGAAGGCAGGGACCGCAACGAATGCAATGTGCACGTTTCTCGCCATCAATACGGGAGGGCTCATCCTGATACCGGCGACCGCTCTGGCCGTCCGCGCCGCTGCGGGTTCGGCCAACCCGGGGATCATCATCGGGACTTCCATCATCGGAGCCCTCTGCGCGACCATAGCAGGCGTGCTGGCTGCCAAGATCCTCGAAAAGCTCCCCCGCTTCCGCAAGTCCCTCGAGGCAGACCATGAGTGAGCTCTTTCGAACCATCGTGAATGCCGTCGGTGCCCTTGCCATACCGGCCGTTCTTCTCCTGTTCCTTGGGTGGGCCGCGCTGAAGCGGGTGAAAGTCTACGAAGTGTTTGTCGAGGGCGCCAGGGAAGGGTTCCCTGTGGCGCTCAGGATCATCCCGTATCTGACGGCAATGCTGGTGGCGATCGGCATCTTCCGCGCCTCAGGCGCAATGGACATTCTGGTCTCGCTGCTGGCGCCTGTGACCTCCTGGATTGGCATGCCGCCCGAGGCTCTTCCCATGGCGATCATGCGTCCCCTGTCGGGAAGCGCCTCACTGGGAATCATGACGGAGTTGATGAAGGCGCACGGCCCCGACTCGTTCATCGGAATTCTTGCCTCGACGATGTACGGCAGCTCGGAGACGACGTTTTACGTCCTTGCCGTCTATTTCGGGGCGGCAGGGATCAAGAATACACGCCATGCGGTCCCGGCGGGCATCATTGCTGACGTGGCCGGGATGCTCGCGGCCCTCTGGATCGTAAGGATCATCGTGAAGTAGAGGCGAATGCAGCGACAGCTGCAAGCCGCTCCCCCTCTCGCGGAACCGTGCAGTGGGCATATGGTGGGCGGGATCTTGCCGAATTTCTTGCTTTTTAGGGCCTCCGTGGGTATATTTTTCAATTCTCAAATCATTCCTGCCATGTGTTGGCCTAGGGGCGGGATGGTGTGCATTCCTGCGCGTTCTCTCCCAACGGAACTTCTGGTGTTTATCCCTGTCCCCCCTCGATCGCCACGTCTCGCCCGCACGGGGTCAAGCTTGAACACGAATGCCTCTGCCGATTACGGAAAACCAGCATGAACGCGTTGAATAAGATGGTCGTTGCTGCTCTGCCGCTCGTTCCCCGGCCGGCCATCCGGTATTTTGCAGGCCGGTACATTGCCGGTGAAACCATTGCCGACGCTGTCCGGACTGTCCGGCAGCTGAACGCCGAAGGTGTGTGTGCGACCCTGGATGTCCTGGGGGAGGACATCGAAACCCGTGAAGAGGCTGCCGCCTCCCGAAGATGCTCGATCGACGTCCTCGAGGCGATCGCACGGGAGCGTCTCGATTCCAATCTCTCCATCAAGCTGACGTCGCTCGGTCTGAAACTCGGCAAGGAATACTGCGCCGGAAACGTCCGGGAAATCCTGAAGGCGGCGGCACAGCAAGGCATCTTCGTCAGGTTCGACATGGAGGACCACACGTGCACTTCGGAAACTATCGAAATCTTCCGCAGTCTCCACCGTGAATTCCCGAAGTCCGGGATCGTGCTCCAGGCCTACCTCCGCAGGACGGAAGAGGATGCCCGGCGGCTGACGGAGGAGAAGACGAACTTCCGCCTCTGCAAGGGGATTTACCGCGAACCTGCCGACATCGCCTACGGGGACAGGCAGGAGATCCAGCAGAATTACCTGAAGATACTGCGCGCGATGCTTGCCGGGGGCTCCTACGTCGGCATCGCCACCCACGATACAGTCCTTATCGACGGTGCGAGCGGGTTGATCAGAGAAATGGGGCTGAGGAAAGACCAGTTCGAGTTTCAGATGCTGCTCGGCGTGCGCCCCGAACTCCGCCGGCGGCTCGTGGACGGCGGACACAAAGTCCGGCTGTACGTCCCGTTCGGCGAGCACTGGTACGGCTATTCGACGCGGCGCTTCAAGGAAAACCCGGAGATCGCGGGATACGTCTTCCGGGCCCTCTTTACGCGGAACCGTTGATTCCAACCACCACACCCGAGGAGTCAGTATGGCTGATGTGCAATCAAACCAGGATACAGGGCAGCGGTTCCGCCCCATGGTTTCCTCGCAGAGCGACATGAGGGAATTTACGGTCCGGGCTCTGGTGATCGGGCTCATCATGTGCGTTGTGCTCGGCGCAGCCAACGCCTATCTGGGACTCCGGGCCGGCATGACGATCGCGGCCACCTACCCGGCCGCGGTGATCGGCATGGCCCTGCTCAAGCTGTTCAAGGGCTCGGTGCTCGAAGAGAACTTTGCGCGAACGGTCGGCTCGATAGGCGAGTCGGTTGCCGCCGGGGCCGTCTTCACGATTCCCGCCTTCGTCATGCTCGGGTACTGGAAATTCGACACAGGTTCCCTCTGGACTGAGTATCTCCTTGCGTCGTCTCTTATGATTCTTGGCGGGATCCTGGGCATCCTCTTCGTGACCATCCTCAGACGGGTGATGGTCGAGGATCCGGCGCTACCTTTCCCGGAATCCGTTGCGGCAAGCGAGATCCATAAAGCCGGACAGAGGGGCGCCTCGGCCGCCATCCAGCTTTTCACGGCAATGGGAGTCGGGGCATTGATCAAGCTGCTCGGACGCTCGGACCCCGAAACGTTCGACGGATTCGGGATCTACCAGGCCATCAACCGGTTCCAGGTCCACGTCGGCAAGATCAAGGACGGCATCGTCCGCCTCACCGGCGACAAGTCCGTCGCCGCCGGGGGGGTATCGACCTTCACCTGGCCTGCCGTGACGCCTGCATATCTCGGGGTGGGGTTCATCATAGGACCGGAGCTCGGCGCCCTGAACTTTGCCGGCGGTCTCCTGGCCTGGGGCTTGTTTGTTCCCCTGCTCGTCTATTTCCTCGGGCCCGGACTCATTGCATCGTACGGCGGGGATTCGCCGGACAACTGGGCCGCGCTGACCGGTCATCTCTACAAGTTCATTGTGCGGCCCATTGCGGTGGGAGGCATGCTCGTCGGGGCATGCTACACGCTCTGGAAGATGCGCAAGAACCTCTGGCTTGGAATCCAGCGGGGGATCGAAGACCTCCGCAAATCCGCCGCGTCGACGGCGGTGACCGAGAGGACACAGCGTGACCTGCCGTTCAAGTTCGTGATCGCCGGCATTCTGGTGATCCTTGCCCTGATGGTTGCGCTCTATCTGTACTTCACCGGCTCCCTCAACGCCGCCATCCTTGCGGCGATCGTCATCCTCATCACCGGCTTCTTCTTCGCGGCGGTGTCCGGAAACCTGGTGGGCATCATCGGGTCATCCAACAATCCGATCTCGGGCCTCACCCTGGCCACGACGATTGTTGCCGCGCTGACCATGGTGATCGCGGGGCTCGCGGGAGCGGCCGGCATCATGGCCGCCCTCGGTGTCGCTGCCGTCGGCTGCGTCTCGGCGGCCGTGGCCGGCGAGATGCTCCAGGACCTGAAAGTGGGGCACATCCTGGGAGGCACTCCCTGGAAGATGCAGGTCGGCGATATTATCGGGGTCGTTTTTGCGGGGCTGGTTCTCTTCTGGCCGCTCTACATGATGCATACGTCCGACGTCGCCCAGCTCGGGGCCGGGGTCGGCGGATTCGGCGGCCGGACATACGCGGCGCCGCAGGCGGGGCTGATGGCCGCGCTGTCGTCGGGCATTGTGGGGGGAGAGATGGCCTGGCCGCTTGTCCTGGTCGGCATCGCGATGGGGATATCGCTGATCATGACGAAGGTGAAGAGCCCGATGCTCTTCTCCGTGGGGATGTACCTTCCCCTGGAAACAACGTTTGCCATATTCGTCGGCGGGGTGATACGGGGCATCGTCAGCAGGTTTACGAAGAAGCGCGGATACAACGCCGCGCAGAACGCCAGAGTGGAGAACGCCGGGATCCTGGCCGCTTCCGGCCTGATCGCAGGGGAGGCGCTCATCGGCCTCTTTGTAGCCCTTGTCATCGGCGTCCGCGAGTCCAACAGGTTCTGGATAATCCCGGGGTTCGGCGACATCGCTTCCTGGCTCGCGATCCCCGTCCTCCTCTTCCTGGGCTGGTATATGGTGTATATGCCCCTCAGAAAAGCGGGGTCTCCCGACGAGCCGGCGCCACCGATGGCAGTGATGTAGGAGGCCCGTAATCCGGGTTTCATTGCAGTATTCCTGAACATTTTTTGGGATCTTCGGGTCTGATGACGGAATCATGCCTGCGGCTCCTCTGTTACCATGTGCGGGGTTGCTCCTGAGGGCGGCCCCGCTTGTCTCTTCGGTCACACCCCATACAGTTGGAAAAAATCCTGGAAGGAACCCTTATGGCAACTGCAATAGATGGCCTGAAGCCGGAACTCGTCTGGAAGTACTTCGCGGCGATCGCCAAGATCCCCCGCTGCTCCAAGAATGAGGCGGCAATGACGAAATATGTTCTCGGCACGGCAGCAGCTCTTGGACTGGAGGCCAAAGCCGACAAGTTCGGGAGCGTGGTGGTGAAAAAGCCGGCTTCCCCGGGACACGAATCTGCCCGTACCCTTGTCCTCCAGGGACACCTTGACATGGTGTGCGAGAAGAACAAGGATAAGGTGCACGATTTCTCCAGGGATCCGATCGAGCTCGTTCGGAAGGGGAACATGCTTATGGCCGATGGGACGACGCTCGGGGCCGACAACGGCATTGCGGTGGCCACAAATCTCGCCATCATGGAGGACCGCGCCGTCACCCACGGGCCGCTCGAGTTCCTTTTTACCATCGATGAGGAAACGGGTCTGACGGGGGCCGGCAACCTCGAGCCGGGCTTTGTCTCCGGGACCACGCTGCTCAACCTGGATTCCGAGGAAGAGGGTGTGCTCTATGTCGGATGTTCCGGGGGGCGCGACACGGTGGCATCCTGGAAACTGAACACCGAAGCGGCTTCTCCGAAAAGTATGCCGGCCGTCGTCAGGGTCGCCGGGCTCAAGGGAGGACACTCCGGTCTTGAAATCGACAAGGGGCGCGGCAATGCCATCAAGATCCTCAACCGTGTCCTCATCGTGCTGTCAGAACTCGGGGCGCGCCTCTCCAGCATCGAAGGGGGGAACAAGCATAACGCCATTCCAAGGGAAGCAGAGGCCCTGATCTCCATCCCCCAAAAACGCTGGGATGAAGCTCTGGCCGCTGTCGCCGGGATGAACGACGTTGTGAAGGCGGAACTGGACAGCGTGGAACCCGACCTTGCGGTCACGGTGGAGAAGGCCGGTACGAAGAAGGCTAAGGTCGTGAAGAAGGGTTTTCAGCGCCGGCTCCAGCAGACCATCGCCGGCCTCCCGCACGGGGTTATCAAGATGTCCGCCGACATCCCCGGGCTCGTGGAGACCTCGACCAATGTTGCGGTCATCCATACCACCAAGAAGGCAATCACCCTTGCCACCAGCCAGCGCAGTTCCGTTGCCTCAGAAATCAGCGAGATCTGCCAGGCCGTTGAAGCTGTTTTTGACCTCGGAGGAGCGGAGGTCGAACGGTCCGACGGATATCCCGGCTGGAAGCCCAATCTCGACTCTCCTATCCTCGCTCTTGCCAAGTCAACGTACGCCGGGCTCAACGGAAAGGAGCCCGAGGTGAAGGCCATTCACGCGGGACTTGAATGCGGCATCATCGGCGAGAAATACCCCGGAATGGATATGATCTCCTTCGGGCCCACGATGGAAGGGGTTCACTCGCCCGATGAGAAGCTCCATATCGATACCGTGGACCGCTTCTGGAAATATCTGCTGGCAATACTGAACAACGTGCGGTAGCGGCGGCTCGGGTGGAGGGCAGGATGCCCTGGAATTTCTGGATGAAGGCCGGCCGTGTGCATCGACGAGAGGGGGAGAGGGACGAGATTCCCCTCGGAGGCGACGGGGCTGACGCGATCCCGCCTCATGAAGGGCGCGACTCGGCCACGGCGCTTTGCCGAACAGGATGATTCGACCGCCGTCGTCCTTTGCGATATCTCTCGAAGGATAAACAGGCATGTCTCGAGCGGAGCCATGCAGGAGGTCTCCGGAAAGCCCTGGCAATGGCTCTGAAAGAGGGATGTCTCTGTGTCTGATGGAGACAAGGGGATAGTTCCGCCGGAGTCATGCGGCATGATTCCGGATGGGCATTGTGGTAACCTTCTTCCCCTTCTGGCCCCACCCGGAGACCTCTGCGCGCCCTTTCGCTTGATGTTCACCGTCCTCAGGATCAACGCATGACATCCCCTCAGACACCTCCGACACTTCCCCCGCCTCGCTGGTACCGCTGGGTGGTCCTCGTCCTCGTCAGCATCGCCATGTTCGGCAACTACTACATCTACGACAGCATAAGTCCCCTTGCCGATGTTCTGACGAAGCAGCTCGGTTTCACCGACTCGGACATCGGACTCCTGAATGCCATCTACAGCATCCCCAACATCATCATGGTGCTGATCGGGGGAATCATCATTGACCGGATCGGCACGAAGAACTCCACTTCACTGTTTGCCGCGGTCTGCCTGGCGGGTGCATTGCTCACGATGTCTTCCCCGTCTTTGCCGGTCATGGCTTCGGGACGTCTCGTGTTTGGCATGGGGGCTGAATCCCTGATCGTCGCGGTGACCACCGCGATTGCCAAATGGTTCAGGGGGAAGGAACTCAGTTTCGCTTTCGGGGTAAACCTGACCCTCGCAAGACTGGGATCATTCGCCGCTTTGAATTCCCCGAGTTGGGCCGCGTCTGCGTACCAGCGTTGGCAGACCCCGTTGTTCATTGCTTCGGTCTTTGGCATCATCTGTCTCCTTGGCGCGCTTGCGTACTGGGTGCTGGAGACGCGGGGAGCGCGGGTATACTCGCTTGGCCCGGTGGGAGAAACGGACAAGGTGAAGTTCAGGGACCTCTTCAGTTTCGGGACTTCCTACTGGTATATTGTCGCCCTCTGTGTCACGTTCTATTCCGCCATATTCCCCTTCCAGACATTCGCCGTGAAATTCTTCATGGAGGCGCACGGGGTAAGCCGGGAGACCGGAGGCTTCCTGTCGAGCATGCTGACGCTTTTTGCGATGGTGGCAACGCCGCTGTTCGGGCTGCTTGCCGACAAGGTGGGGCGGCGAGCAACGTTGATGGTCTTCGGGTCATTCCTCCTCATTCCCGTGTATCTGGTCATGGCGTACACGCGCATCTCCCTGTATGTCCCGATGGCGGTGATGGGGGTCGCCTTCTCGTTGATCCCGGCGGTCATGTGGCCTTCGGTTGCCTACATCGTGGGTCAGGAACGGCTTGGGACGGCCTACGGTCTGATGACCCTGGTGCAGAACGTCGGTCTTGCGGGCTTCAACCTCCTCATCGGCTGGGCCAATGATTCGTCGGGTGCGAGCGCCTCAAATCCCGGAGGATACGCTCTCGGCATGCAGCTCTTCACACTCCTCGGGGTCTCAGCACTTGTGTTCTCGCAGCTCCTGGCCCGAAGTGAGCGGGGTCCGAATGCCCATGGCCTCGAGACGATCAGGGCCGGTGCCTGACCCGGGCAGGCCCGCCGGCCTTCGGGTTGAATTCTGGTGCAACTCCTCTATCTTGAGCTCATGAGCACATTCTCTCTTGTGACCGATCTCATACCCAGCGGCGACCAGCCGGAGGCGATCCGGCAGCTCATCGAAGGGGTCGTGCGGGGGGACAAATTCCAGACGCTGCTCGGCGTGACGGGGAGCGGCAAGACCTTCACCGTCTCCAATGTCATCGCGGCCCTGGACAAGCCGGTGCTGGTGATGTCGCACAACAAGACACTCGCCGCACAGCTCTACGCCGAGTTCAAGCGTTTCTTTCCGAAAGACCGTGTCGAGTTCTTCATCTCGTACTATGACTACTACCAGCCCGAAGCCTATGTCCCGCAGACCGACACCTATATCGCGAAAGATGCATCGATCAACGACGAGATCGACCGCCTGCGCCTCCGTTCGACGAGCGCGCTCCTGAGCGGGGTGCGGAACGTGATTGTCGTCGCGTCGGTCAGCAGCATCTACGGGATCGGGGCCCCGGAAGAGTGGGCGAGCCAGATCGTTGTCGTCCGGAAGGGGGAGCGGCTGGAGCGCAACGTCCTCTTACGGAGGCTGCTGAACATCTTCTACACGCGGAACGACTTTGAGTTCGTCCGCGGCACCATGCGGGTGAGGGGCGATGTGGTCGAAGTGGTCCCCGCGTACGAGACCGAGGAGGCCATTCGCATCGAGTTCTTCGGCGATGTGGTCGAGCGGATCTCCTATATCAACCGGCTCGACGGCAAAGTCCTCGGTGAAGCCGATTACGAAGTGGTCTACCCCGCCAAGCAGTTTGTGACCTCGAGGGAGACGCTGGACCGGGCCTACCGGGGAATCGAGACGGAGCTCGAACAGCGGCTTACCGAGCTTCGCGGCGCGAACAAGCTCGTCGAGGCCCAGCGCCTCGAGCAGCGCACACGGTTCGACCTGGAGATGATGCGGGAGGTCGGGTACTGCTCGGGAATCGAGAACTATTCCCGCCACCTTGCGGGCAGGCCCCCCGGCTCCCGGCCGTCCTGTCTCTTCGACTATTTTCCCAAGGATTTCCTCCTCGTCATTGATGAGTCCCATGTGACTGTTCCGCAGATCGGGGGGATGTGGCACGGCGACCGGTCGCGAAAGATGACTCTTGTCGAGCACGGCTTCCGGCTGCCATCGGCCCTCGACAACCGGCCGCTGACGTTTGAGGAGTGGGAAGGCATGGTCAGTCAGGTCATCTTCGTCAGCGCCACTCCGGCGGAATACGAACTCCGCAAGAGCGGCGGGGTGTTCGTGGAGCAGGTCATCAGGCCCACCGGCCTGGTCGACCCTGTGGTGGAGATCCGGGCCGTCAAGAACCAGATCGACGATCTGATCGCCGAGATCCGCAAGCGCGTGGTGGAGAACGAACGGATCCTGGTGACGACCCTGACGAAGCGGATGGCCGAAGATCTGACCGAATACCTGGAAGATATCAAGATCAAAGTACGCTATATCCACTCGGAGGTCGATGCTCTGGAGCGCGTGGAGATCCTGCGGGACCTGCGGCTTGGCGATTTCGATGTGCTTGTCGGCGTCAACCTGTTGAGAGAAGGGCTGGATCTGCCTGAAGTTTCGCTGGTGGCGATCCTCGACGCCGACAAGGAGGGGTTCCTGCGGTCCGAACGCTCGCTGATCCAGACTGCCGGACGGACGGCACGCAACCTGAACGGATTGGTCATCCTGTACGCGGACACGGTCACCGGCTCCATGAAGCGCATGATGGACGAGACCTCCCGCCGGCGCGAGAAACAGCTTCAGTACAACACGGACCACAACATCTCACCCGCCACCGTGTACAAGACGGTCGAAGAGGTCCTTGCCGCCACGACGGTGGCAGACGTCAAGGCGGCGCGGGATGCCCGGCGGGACCGCCAGCGCATGCCACAGGTTGCCGACCATGTCATCAAATTTCTCACCCCGGAGCAGAAGAAGGATCTCGTTGCGGAGCTGAGGTCGGAGATGGAACGGGCGGCGAAAGACCTTGAATTCGAGAGAGCCGCCTCGCTGAGGGACGAGATCGCAAAGCTCGAAGAGATGACCGGGTAGAGCCCCGCCTACGGTGAGAAGTCGCGCAACGTTGTTTCCTCCACGCACACTGCGGAAGCCGGCGAAGTGTCACCATGACGTGAACACTGGTGCCCCCCTTTTACCCCTCCGCAATGACCGTCGAGCCCCTGAAGGCTGAACGTCCCTGGTCCGGTCGGACGGCCACCCCCGCTGCGCACGCGACGATCCTCTTCTCCCCAAAGCCCTTCACTGTCCGTGCACACGAACGGATGGTCGCACCTGTGGTGATAACGTCGTCTACAAGATAGACCGTTGTTCCCTCAAGCCGCCGTTTCTCGTTCGCCGCAATGGTGAATGCCTCAGCGACGTTGTTCTCTCTCTGCTCTGCATCGAGATGGGTCTGTGATTGCGTGTACCGGACCCGGCGGACAATGCAGGGGCATACCGGGATGCCCAGCGCGCCGGCCATTCCACGGGCGATGCATTCCGCCTGATTGTAGCCGCGCTCGCGGAGCTTCGTGGGGTGAAGGGGAACAGGGATGATGACGGCCGGCTCAGAGCCCGGGAAGGCATCGCGTATCCGGCCTGCCAGGCGGAGGCCGAGCTCGGTCCCGACCCTCGTCATCCCCTTGTACTTCAGCTCATGCACGAGAGCCTGGAGCGGGCCCTCCTCCTGAAAATAGTACGGTGCAGCGAGCCCGTCGATGACGCCATTGCGCGTGATCCTTTCGAACGTCCGCAGATACCGGGCATCGGCGAAATCCAGCGGCTCCAGAGCGCCCCAGCACGCCGCGCAGAGAATGGCCGACGGCGATTCCAGGGCTGTGTTGCAGCAGAGACAGGCCGGCGGAAAAACGAATGAAACGAAAGGCGCAAGGATGCGTGCAGCCTGATCCGCGAAGCCTCGAAGTGACCCTCCGGGCTGATCTCCTGCTTCATCCACGGGTTCCTCCGTCATGACACCTCCGGAACCAGCGTACCGGGAAGCCGTTGACCTCGGCGGGGGCGGAGCGCCTGCCAGGCAGTGGTCAGCCCGCGGAGAGCGGATTGCTTTCCGATGGCCCCGGCCGGTTTGCTGTGCATGATGTTGTTGCGGGGGTGCAGGAGAGGGCGCGGGGGCGGGATGCTCCTCTTGTCCCGGACCCCTGGGGGGGGAGGGGACCGCGTGAGACATCGCCGGCAAGGTCAGGTGCCGGGTTCGGATTCGCGGGAAGGATCGGCCGGGTTGGACGGGTCTGACGCGTTGCGGGAAGGAGGATCCCCCTGGGTTGCGCTGCTTACCTCCCGGGCCCTCTGTGAAGGCTTCTCCATGCTCAGCGTGCGGAGCTCGCCGTTTACCCCGAGCTCCAGCATCTCCCATGTCCGGGCCAGGCAATCAATGTTGTAGTTGCTCCCGCGTCGTCTGATCCCGGCTGGCGGTTCCTGCATTTCTTCCTGGATTGTCAGGGCCGAGGTGTGTCCGAAAATCTGTGTCAGCCTCGGAACCGGCTGGAATTCGGAATACCAGTCGCACCAGAAGATCCCTCCGACCGGATCCATTCCTCCTCGTGAGAGGCCGATCCTTCCGGCCGGCGTCTCGGTGACCGGCTGCCGGGCCCATCCGTCGAGCGTCTCCGCGAGTTTGCCGAGCGTCAGTCCGAGTTCCTTCCAGAGCTGGAACGTGAGGCCGGCGTGTGTGATGAGGACGTTGTGTTCGGGGAACCAGACGAAGTATTTGAAGAGCCGCACGAGTTTTTCCTTGAACGGCCCCAGCTCCATGTCGAAGCTCTCGTCATAACCGGAACACCTCATCAGGGTGTTCAGATAACTCCATTCGTGGTTTCCCAGGCACGCCTCTGCTTCACCCCGTTCGATCATGCCGATGACGATATCAAGGCCCTTGAGCTCGTCGGCCCTGGTAAATTGACGCGAATCGACAAAGTCTCCCACGAAGATCTTGTGGTGCTGCGGATAGGTCGCCTGAACCTGTTCCAGGAACGGGACGTTGCCGTGGACGTCCCCGATGATAAGGGTCGGAGTGGATCGACCCTGCGGCGCGGGTGTGTGGTTTGTGTCCTGCTTCATCGATCTCCCAAGATACGAGCGGACGGGCAGACAAGCAATCCCGTTTCTTGACAATCCCGGCGATTATTGCTACCTTTGCATGATTTTCTTCTCACTGACAATGCCTAACCTGACTTAATGGAGGAACCTTATGGCAGTAACTCTCGGTATCAATGGCTTCGGACGAATCGGGCGCCTTGTTTTCCGCCGCATGATTCAACAGCATTCGGATTTCAAGATAGCCGCCATCAATGACATCACCGATGCAAAGACCCTCGCCTACCTGCTGAAATATGATTCCGTGCACGGCATCTTCAAGAGCGAGGTGAAGGCCGACGGCGATGCCATCGTGGTCGACGGAACCCGCTACAAGATCCTTGCGGAAAAGGACCCTTCGAAGCTGCCGTGGAAGGAGCTCGGGGTGGAGATGGTCATCGAAGGAACCGGCATTTTCACGAGCCGTGAGAAGCTGGGGATGCACATCACGGCCGGCGCGCGGAAGGTTCTTCTCACTGCCCCCGCAAAAGATGAGATCGATGCCACCGTGGTCCTGGGTGTGAACTCAAACGTTCTCACCGGGAAAGAGCAGTTCATCTCCAACGCTTCCTGCACCACGAACTGCCTGGCGCCGATGGTGAAGGTGCTCAATGACACCTTCGGGGTTGACCACGGCTTCATGACGACCATCCACTCCTATACCAACGACCAGCGGCTGCTCGACCTGCCACACAAGGACCTTCGCCGGGCCCGTGCGGCGGCTCTCTCGATCATCCCGACCACGACCGGGGCCGCCCGGACCGTGGGCAAGGTGATCCCGGAATTGAAGGGCAAGCTGGACGGTTTCTCGCTGCGTGTGCCGACCCCGGACGCCTCCATCACGGACTTTGTTGCGGTGCTGAAGAAGCCGGCCACCAAGGAGCAGGTGAACGAAGCGATGAAGAAGGCCGCAGATGGTCCCATGAAGGGGATCATGAAGTACACCGAAGAAGAGCTCGTGTCCACCGACATCATCGGTGATGAGCATTCCTGCATCTTCGATTCGAAGCTCACCATGTCCATGGGGACAACGGTGAAGGTGTTCGGATGGTACGACAACGAGTGGGGGTTCTCCTGCCGCGTTGTCGACCTTCTCGAGAAAATGGCCTGACCCATACCAGTTCATGGCGGCTACCGTCCCTCCCCGTATGCGCGGATGGGGGTAGCCGCCGTTGTGTGAATCCGGAGACCCAATGCCATGCAAACGCTGACCGTTGATGACATTCCCCTCCGGGGGAAGAAGGTCCTTGTGCGGGTGGATTTCAACGTGCCGATGACCCCGGATTTGAAAATCAGCGACGACAAAAGGATGGTGGAATCGCTCCCCACGATCAGGAAGATCCTGAAGGAGGGGGGATCGGTAATCCTGATGAGCCACCTGGGACGCCCGAAGGGGAAACCCAACCCCGAGTACTCGCTGAAGCCTGTGGCCGATCATCTTTCAACGCTTCTTTCTCTTCCAGTGAAGTTTGCCTCCGATTGCATCGGCGCGCCCGCGCAGGAAGCGGCGTCAGATTTGAAGCCGGGCCAGGTTCTCCTCCTGGAGAATCTCAGGTTCCATGCGGAAGAAGAGAAGAACGACGAGGGGTTCGCGCGTGCGCTGGCGAGCCTCGGTGAAGTGTACGTCAACGATGCGTTCGGAACCGCTCACCGCGCCCATGCATCCACGGACGGGGTTCCACGGTTCCTGAAACCCGCCGTTGCCGGGTACCTCATGAAGAAAGAGATCGACTATCTCTCCCGCGCCGTTGCCAACCCGGCACGTCCGTACATAGCGATCCTGGGCGGCGCCAAGATTTCCGGGAAGATCGATGTTATCCAGAATCTGATGCCCAAGGTCGATGTCCTGGTCATCGGAGGCGGGATGGCCTTCACGTTCTTTCAGGCCGAGGGTTACGAGATCGGCGACTCCATGGTCGAGCAGGATAAGATCCCTCTCGCACGCCAGATTCTGGACACGGCGAAAGCTCAGAACAAGCGGCTCATCCTCCCCGTAGATTGTGTGATCGCCGACAGATTTGACAACGAAGCCCAGCGCAGGGTCGTGCCCGTGACCAGGATCCCGGCAGGATGGCGGGGCCTCGATATCGGGCCGGAGACCGTGAAGCTCGTGAGCATTGAAGTGCGCAAGGCGAAGACCATCGTCTGGAACGGTCCGATGGGTGTCTTCGAGATGCCGAACTTCGCCCACGGAACCCTCGAGGTGGCGAGGGTGCTGGTTGAAGCGACAAAGGCGGGAGCAACGAGCATCGTCGGCGGGGGAGATTCGGCGGCGGCGGTCGCTCAGGCAGGACTCGAGAACCAGATTTCCCATGTCTCCACCGGGGGCGGTGCGTCGCTGGAGTTCCTGGAAGGGAAGACCCTTCCCGGACTCGTCGCCCTGGATACGAAGTGAACCTTCCCCCGGCATGAGATGTTAAACTGATAGCGCCAGCGTGCGGGAGCGGGCTTTTCGCTCCCGTGCGGACTGCCCTCTTCCGGCCATTGTGAAACCGGCCGGGGGCGTCAGGCTCCATGGCTCCGAAAGGGTGTTCAACATGTCTTCGTACGGCCAAGGGGGAGGCCCTTTCTACAGGCCGAACCTCTTCGGCGGCCTTACATTCTTCCCGCCGGTCATCAAGGCGCTGTTGATCAGCAACATTGCGATCTGGCTTGTCCTCGATGTTCTGCTGGTGCCGTTCACGGTCGGGGGTGTCCCGATCTTTGCGGTCTTCTCCGAGTACCTGGCGCTCTGGCCCATCGGCACCAACTTCTGGCCGTGGCAGCTCCTGACCTACATGTTCATGCACGGGGGCTTCTGGCACCTCTTCTTCAATATGCTGGCGCTCTGGATGTTCGGGATGGAGCTGGAAAACACCTGGGGCTCCCGCAAGTTCCTCCTGTACTACCTGGTCTGCGGCGTCGGCGCGGGACTGACCAACCTCCTCGTCGCACCGCTCATCGGGCAGTCGGCGCCGACAGTCGGAGCCTCGGGCGCGGTGTTCGGTGTGCTGATCGCCTTCGGGATGTTATTCCCTGACAGGCCGATCTACCTCTACTTCCTCCTTCCCGTCAAGGCCAAGTACTTCATCGCAATCTACATCGGATTGGAGCTCTTCTATGGCGTCACGGGAACCTCCGACGGCGTGGCGCACTTTGCCCATCTCGGCGGGGCGGCCGTGGGTTTTCTCTACCTGCTGTCCGACATGAACCTGATTCCCGTCCGGAGCTGGTGGACGGCAATCCGAGGGCAGCGCGCCGGGCTCTGGCAGGGACCTTCCGTCACGTCCAAGACAGAGGTCCGGGAGGCGAAGTTCTATGACATCCAAACGGGCAGGCCGATGCCCGACAATCCGGAGGTCAATCAGGAAGTCATCGACGCAATCCTCGACAAGATTTCCAAGGGCGGGTATCAGAGCCTGACAGATAAGGAGAAAAAAATCCTTTTCGAGGCGAGCAAGAAGATCAACTGATCTGCTTCGTGGTTCGGGAGGTCTTCCTGTGCCGGCCGTCTGCCGGCGCGCGGGCCTGAGCGGAAGAGTGGCACCAGCGGAACAGCAGGTCGATGGACCTCCAGCCCCCCGCCGGAGAGGCAGCTCCCTGGTTCAGAAAACCGATAGGGTGTTATGGAAATCCCCGCAACGAATCTGACTGCATTGAACATGGACAGCGCGCCGGGGCAGACTGCCGCCGCCGCTCCCGTCCGGAAGGCGGGGCAGTCCATACCGCGGCGTGTCACCCGCCAGGTCAACGTCGGCGGCGTGAAGGTGGGGGGAGGAGCTCCCATCTCGGTCCAGACCATGACCAAGACCAGGACAGCGGACGTCGATGCCACGGTTGCACAGATCGAGCAGGCCGCCGAGGCGGGCTGCGATATCGTACGGGTGACCGTGAACGACAGGGAGGCCGCCGACGCGATCGCCTCCATCGTGAAACGGTCGCCGCTGCCGGTCGTCGCGGACATCCATTTCAACCACATCTTCGCCCTGAAGGCGATCGAAGCCGGCGTGGCAAAGGTCCGCCTCAACCCCGGCAACATCGGAAGCCGGGAGAGAATTCACCAGGTGTTGTCGGCCGCGAAGGACAGGGGGATCCCCATCAGGATCGGCGTCAATTCGGGCTCGCTGGAGGAGGATATCCTCGAGCGGCACGGCTACCCGACCGCGGAAGCGCTGTATGAGAGCGCCATGCGCCACGTCGGCATTTGCGAGGAATCGGATTTCCGGGACGTCATCATCAGCGTCAAGTCCACCGATGTCCGGTTGATGATCGAGGCATACCGTCTCGTGGCACAGCGGACGGACATCCCCCTCCATCTCGGAGTGACCGAGGCAGGCCCGACGAAGTCCGGCACCGTCAAGTCTGCCGTGGGCATAGGCGCTCTGCTCGCCGAAGGGATCGGCGATACGATCCGGGTGTCGCTCACCGATGAACCCGGGAAGGAGGTGGAGGTCGGCAAGGAAATCCTCCGCTCGCTTGGGCTCGCCTCGCGCAACGTTGAGCTGATCGCCTGCCCCACCTGCGGGCGTCTGGAGGTGGATCTCTTCCGCATCATGCGAGAGCTTGAGGTGAGGCTGGAGGGAATAAAGAAACCGGTCAAGATTGCCGTCCTCGGATGCGTGGTGAACGGCCCCGGCGAGGCCAGCGAGGCAGATATCGGGATTGCTGCGGGGAAGGGAGTCGGCATCCTGTACCGGAAGGGAGAAGTCATCCGGCGGGTGAAGGAAGCCGATATTGTCGACGTGATCGTTGAAGAGGTCATGAACTTCCGGCCCGACGAATCCACCTGAACGTACCCCCCGTGCCCAAACTCCTGAATCTCTTTTTTGTGGGCGACATCGTCGGTACTCCGGGCCTTGAGCTCGCCGCTACGCTGATCCCTACCTATGTCAGGAAATACGAAGTCGATCTCCTGATCGTCAATGGCGAGAACGTGACGGACGGCAAGGGGATTTCCGAAGAGCACGCCAAGAAGCTCTTTGACCTCGGTGTGCACGTCATCACCACCGGCAATCATGTCTGGGACCGATGGGACAGCCGGAAGGTGCTCGGCAGCGACCGGCGCATCCTGAGGCCGCTGAACTATCCTCGCGAGAACGGGGGCAACGGCCATATCATCGTTGACCTCGGGGAAAAGGGAAAGGCCGCGGTGCTGAACCTCCAGGGACGGGTGTTCATGCAGCCGATCGACGACCCTTTTAAGACTGCGGACTGGATTCTTTCGAAGATCCATGAGGAAACGAAGGTCGTCCTCGTGGATTTCCACGCCGACGCAACCGCCGAAAAAATGGCCCTCGGATGGCACCTCGACGGGAAGGTGACTGCCCTGCTGGGGACACACACCCATATACCCACCGCCGACGCGAGGATCCTGCCGCGTGGAACCGCCTACCAGACGGATGTCGGCATGACCGGGCCCTATGACTCGGTCCTCGGGATGAAGAAAGACCTTGCCATCCGCAGGCTCACGATGTCCACACCGCACAAGTACGAGGTCGCGGCGCACGATGTGCGCCTGGCGGGCGTCTACGTCCAGGCTGACGCCGAGTCCGGACGGGCACTCAAGATGGAAAGTTTTGTCTTCCCCGCATTCTGATTATTGAAAGGCGAGCCCCTCACATGCCGGCCGTGAAGATCGACGGCAGCGCGATAGCAGCACAGATCAAGGACGAGGTCCGGAAGGCGGCAGCGGTCCTCCTCCGTGAACGAGGGATCGTTCCCGGGCTGGCATTCATCCTGGTGGGCGATGATCCCGCATCACAGGTCTATGTCCGCTCCAAGGGGAAAGCGTGCGCCGAGATGGGCTTCTTCTCCGTGACCGAGCGCCTTCCCGCGGACGCCCCGGAAAGGACCGTCATCGCCCTCATCAAGGGGTTCGCCGCCGATCCCAGGATACACGGAATCCTCGTCCAGACACCCCTGCCGGCGCACTTCGATGAACAGCGGATCGTCGCGGCAATACCTCCGGGAAAGGATGTGGACGGTTTTCATCCTGTCAACGTCGGCCGTCTTGTGCTCGGGCAGCCCTCGCTGCGTCCCTGCACTCCTGCAGGCATCCAGGAGCTGCTCCTGAGGAGCGGGCACGATCCGTCGGGAAAACACGTGGTCGTCGTGGGACGAAGCAATCTTGTGGGGAAACCCACGGCGAATATTCTGATGCAGAAACAGCGGGGCGCGAATGCGGTGGTCACTGTCGCCCATACCGGGGCGCCGGACATCCGCCCTTACCTTCGTGAAGCCGATGTGGTCATTGCGGCGGCCGGCAGGCCGGGATTCATCACGGGGGAGATGCTGAAGCCCGGGTGCGTGGTCATCGATGTCGGCATCAACCGCGTGCCCGATGAGGGCGCGAAGAGCGGGTACCGGCTTGTGGGGGATGTGGACTTCGCTTCGGCTTCCGAAGTGGCGGGCGCGATCACTCCTGTTCCCGGGGGAGTCGGTCCCATGACGATCGCCATGCTGATGAAGAACACACTCGAGGCAGCGTCTTGCAATTACGCTCTTTCTTCGGTATCTTGACGCAAATGACCGTTATCCGGCCGAAGGCCGTCCCGCTTCCGAGGGTGAAAGAGCAGGGAGAGCTTCAGCACTGTCCATGACCCGGAGGCTCATACCATCGGAGTCAGAGCCGGCGGCCCCCAATGTTTGATCCCCGAATCACCCGCACGTGAATCGCCTGCAGCCGCCGGCCGCTGCCACCCCGAATGGTCCCACGCGACAACATGAGGTTCCGATGGCTCTTCCCAAATTCCGCAATGAGGCGTGCGTAGACTTCTCCGTGCCTGCGAACCGCAGGAAGCAGGAAGCCGCACTGTCTAAGCTCCGCACGACGCTGGGGAGCGAATACCCCATCGTGATCGGCGGGGAGCGCGTGGTGCTGGAGCAGAAATTCACTTCGAACAACCCCTCGAACGCTAGCGAAGTCGTCGGCGTTTTTCAAAAGGGGGACTCCGCGGCCGCGGAAAGGGCGATGAATGCCGCACTTGCCGCGTTCGAGAGCTGGAAGATTGTACCCGCGGAGAGGCGCGCACAGTTCCTGTTCAGGGCCGCCAGGATCATGCGGAGGCGCCGGTTCGAGCTGAATGCGGTGGAGATCCTGGAGGTGGGGAAGACCTGGCCCGAAGCGGATGCCGACGTGGCGGAGGCCATCGATTTCCTTGAGTTCTATGGCCGGGAGATGCTGCGCTACGGCAGGGAGCAGCCGGTGGAGAAACTCAAAGGGGAGCGCGGAAAACTGGTCTACCTGCCGCTGGGGGTCGGGATCGTGATCCCGCCGTGGAATTTCCCGCTCGCGATCCTGACAGGCATGGCCTCGGCGGCGATCGTCGCCGGCAACACCGTGGTGCTGAAGCCCTCCAGCGACTCGCCGCTTACCGGCTGGATGTTCATGGAAGTGATGCAGGAGGCGGGGCTCCCGCCGGGCGTGGTCAATTTTGTGCCCGGTCCGGGAGGCGCCGTCGGTGACCTGCTCGTGGTGCATCCGAAGACACGGTTCATCGCCTTCACGGGGTCGAAGGAGGTGGGAATCCACATCAATGAGGCGGCCTCGAGGGTGCAGCCGGGGCAGATCTGGCTGAAACGGGTTGTGGTGGAGATGGGGGGCAAGGATTCCATCATTGTGGATGGAGGGGTGAATCTGGAGGAAGCGGCGCAGGGCGTCATGGTCTCGGCGTTCGGCTTCCAGGGTCAGAAATGCTCTGCCTGCTCGCGCGCGATCGTGCTGGAGAAGGTGTACGACAGGTTCGTGGACATTCTCGCGAAGAAGGTCGAAGCGCTGGCCGTCGGCGATGCCTCAGACCCGCGCAACTATATGGGCCCGGTGATCAATCGCACCTCCTACGAAAAGATCCTGAGCTATGTGAAGTCCGCCGTGAGCGACGGGGGGCGGCTGGTGACGGGAGGGACACCCGCCGGGGATGGAGGGTTCTTCATCCGGCCGACCGTGGTCGCCGACGTCCTCCCGACCGCCACGATCGCACAGGAGGAGATCTTCGGACCGGTTCTGGCTGTCATCCGGGTGAAGGATTTTGATGAGGCGATGATAGTCGCGAACAACACGGAATTCGGGCTCACCGGGGCCGTCTATACCCGGAACAGGAAGCACCTGCAAAGAGCCGAGCGGGAGTTCTTCGTGGGTAACCTCTATCTCAACCGGAAATGTACGGGGGCGCTGGTCGGCGTGCATCCCTTCGGCGGATTCAACATGAGCGGCACCGACTCGAAGGCGGGGGGACGGGACTACCTCCTCCTGTTCCTCCAGGCAAAATCCATAGCCGAGAAGGCGACCTGACGATCTGTTCACCGACCATCCGGAGTTGCCATGAATGTCCATGAGCATCAGGCAAAGGAAATCCTGAAGAGGTTCGACGTTGCCGTCCCCGAGGGGAGGGTGGCATATACTCCCGAGGAGGCCGTGCGGGCGGCCGGGGAAATCGGCGGGAGCGTCTGGGTGGTGAAAGCGCAGATTCATGCGGGTGGGCGTGGCAAGGGCGGAGGGGTCAAGGTTGCAAGGAGCATCGAGGAGGTGCATGAGACCGCCGCGCGTATGCTGGGCATGAAGCTGGTCACCCACCAGACCGGTCCCGAGGGGCGGCTCGTCCGCCGCCTGCTTGTCGAACAGGGGATCGATATTGCCCGGGAGCTGTATCTTGGCATCACGCTCGACCGAGCGTCGTCGCGCAACGTCGTCATGGCCTCGACCGAAGGGGGTGTGGAGATTGAAAAGGTGGCGGCCGCATCGCCGGAAAAGATCCTCAAGCAGTATATCGACCGTTCCGCCGGGTTACAGGCGTACCAGGCCCGGGCGCTTGCCTTCGGGCTGGGCCTCTCGGGCGACCCGTTCAGGAACGCCTCGAAATTCCTGACGTCCCTCTACCGGGCGTACGAAGCGATGGACTGCTCGCTGGCCGAGATCAATCCGCTGGTGGTCACCGGCGACGGGACCGTGCTTGCGCTGGACGCGAAGATCAACTTCGATGACAACGCGCTGGAACGCCATCCCGAGCTCCGCCAGTTGCGCGACATCACCGAAGAGGATCCGCTCGAAGTGGAGGCGGCGCGGTCGAACCTGAACTACATCAAGCTGGACGGCGACGTCGGCTGCATGGTGAACGGGGCGGGCCTCGCCATGGCAACCATGGATATCATCAAGCTCGCCGGGGCGGAGCCTGCGAACTTCCTGGATGTGGGGGGGGGCGCAAGCGCGGAGACGGTGGCGGCCGGTTTCCGCATCATCCTCACGGACCCGGGCGTCCGTGCCGTCCTGATCAACATCTTCGGCGGGATCGTCCGCTGCGACCGGGTGGCAAACGGCATCGTGGAGGCCGCGAGGAAAATGGATCTTCAAGTGCCCATCGTGATCCGCCTGGCCGGAACCAACGCCGAGCTCGCTGCCGGCATCCTGACCCGGTCCGGGTTGAACCTGCTCGTTGCGAGGAACCTGAAAGAAGCCGCAGAGAAGGTCACCAGCGCGATCGCGCGGTGAACCGGCCGCCTGCCCATCGACCATGAAAAACCTGCAGGAGAAATACGAGCCCGTCATCGGACTCGAAGTGCATGCGCAGATGCTGACGGCGTCGAAGGCGTTCTGCGGCTGCTCGACGAAATTCGGCGGCGAGCCCAACACCAATGTCTGCCCCGTCTGCCTGGGAATGCCCGGGACCCTCCCCGTCCTCAACGCCAATCTGGTGGAGTTCATCCTTCGCATGGGCCTGGCGACGGGTTGTGCCGTGCCGCACCGGTCCGTCTTCGCCAGGAAGAACTACTTCTACCCCGATCTTCCCAAAGGCTACCAGATCTCCCAGTACGAGGCACCAATTTGCGTTAACGGCGCCGTGGAGATCGACCGGGAGGACGGCTCGAGGAAACGGGTGGGGATCACGCGGATTCACATGGAGGAGGATGCCGGGAAATCCATCCACGACGCCGATGTGGACACGCTCGTGGATGTCAACCGGTGCGGCGTGCCCCTGATCGAAATCGTGAGCGAACCCGATCTCCGGACTCCTGGCGAGGCACATGCCTACCTGACAAGGATCAGGCAGCTGCTCACCTATCTCGGAATCTGTGACGGGAATATGGAGGAGGGAAGCCTTCGCTGCGACGCGAATGTCTCGGTGCGTCCGGCCGGGGAGAAGAGGCTCGGGACGAAGACGGAAGTGAAGAACATGAACTCCTTCCGGAACGTCGAGCGGGCGCTGGCCTATGAAATCAACCGGCAGATCCAGCTCATCGAAGACGGCGGGCGCGTGGTCCAGGAAACCCTGCTCTGGGACGCCGGTCAGAATGCGGCTTATCCCATGAGGAGCAAAGAGGAGGCTCACGACTACCGCTATTTCCCCGACCCTGACCTGGTACCGGTCGTCGTCGACGAAGCATGGTTGGCCCGGGCCAGGGCGTCGCTGCCGGAACTGCCTGCCGCCAGGCGCGACCGCTTCGTAGGGGAGCTCGGCCTTCCACGCTACGATGCGGATGTGCTCACGGCGGAAAAAGAGACCGCCGACTATTTCGAGTCGGTCGTGGGGGTTTTGAACCGGCTGGGACTGAGGAGCGCCGCTGAAAACTCGAAAGTTTCGAGCAACTGGGTGATGACTGATGTCCTGCGCGTGATGGACGGTAAAACAGGAGCCCCCGTGTCTGCCGAACGCCTGGGGACACTCATCGGGATGATCCAGGACGGGACGGTCAGCGGTACGGCGGCGAGACAGCTCTTTGAGAAGCTCTGTTCGGACCCCGGGGATCCGCGGGGGCTCGTTGCGATGCTCGGCTTGGCACAGGTGTCGGATACCTCCGCAATAGAGCAGGCCGTCGACGAGGTGTTGAACCTGAACGCTGCTCAAGTGGAGAAGTACCTTGGGGGAAATGAAAAAATCTTTGGATTCTTTGTCGGTGAAACCATGCGGCGGATGAAGGGGAAGGGGAATCCAAAGCTCATCAACGACATGATGAGAGAGAAGCTCTCACGGAAACGGGGCTGATCCCGCTTGCGCTGCTCGCGGGACAGCTTCCGCAAGCAGGGTAGCGCATCTCTGGCCGGACTTCGGGAGTGTACAACGCCCGCGACCCGTGGTGCAGTCAAGCACTTCGGCGGTCTCCCGCAACACTTTGAAGAAGCAGACAGAAGCGTCCGGCACCCCGGAAGCGAAGGGTGCCGTGCGGCGAACACTCAACCGGGCGCGCATGTGCCTGGCCAGTCATCACACGGAGAAGCTATGAGAAAAAAGCTGATTGCCGGCAATTGGAAAATGTACAAGACCATTCCTGAAACCGAAGAATTGATCAAGGCGGTTCTCAAAGAGGCGCTGCCAAAAGGAGTGGGGATAGCGATCTGTCCGCCCTTTACTTCGCTCATGGCCGCCGCTTCACTTCTGAAGGGCTCCGGAATCCACCTGGGGGCACAGAACATGTCGGAGAACGACGAAGGGGCATTCACGGGAGAGATATCCTGGAAGATGCTGAAGTCAGCAGGATGTGACATGGTGATCCTGGGGCACTCCGAACGCCGGCAGTACTACGGAGAGACAAATGAGAAAGTGAATGCGAAGGCCCGGAAAGCCCTCGCCAACGGGCTGACGCCGATCGTCTGCGTGGGGGAAACTCTGCAGGAGCGCGAGGGAGGTGTTATGGAGAAGGTTGTCGGCGGACAGATACGGGGGTGTCTTGCCGGCTTCTCGGCGCCGGATGTGGAGTCTCTGGTGATAGCCTACGAACCCGTATGGGCAATCGGCACGGGACGAAATGCCACGCCGGAACAGGCGCAGAGCGTTCATGCATTTATCCGCGGACTGGTTTCTGAATTGCACTCCGCAGCTACTGCAGAAAAAATCGTCATTCAGTACGGAGGAAGCGTCAAGCCTGACAATGCGGCAAATTTGTTATGCCAACATGACATTGATGGGGCCCTAGTAGGTGGAGCCTGTCTGAAGGCTGAGTCATTCGGAGCGATCATCCGCGCTGCTGGCGTCTAGAAGCTAAGTTCTTGAAAATCAAACAGCTATGGACGATTGCGCCCGTTCTCGTTTAAGCGAGGGCGGGCGCCTCCTTTGTCTGGGCCACCATGCAACTCCGCGTTTTTCTTTGCTTTCCGGACACTTTGTGATTATATTTATAAGATAAGCTCATCTCATCCCTTTCGGCTCGTGGCCCAGACTTGGTAGGAACGGAACTGAAATTCAGCCGATCCAGGAATTGTTCATCTGCGGCACCACTGGCACTTCTACTTCTCTCACTCATCTGTCTTCCAACCCTCGTCTTCTCTGCGGAATACCGTTTTCTTGCGAACGGAGGCGTCAGACCGCCCGCCCCTGCGGGGACGCTCCCCGGCGAGTCGCCGACAAGGATCAGGTTCGAGCTCGATGGTCCCTGGTCCTATGCCGTTGACGGGGGGCCGGCGGGAACACTCGAGATTCCCTGCGCGTACGATTTTACGGGGAGGGTTGCCTTTCAGCACACCTTCCAGATGCCTGCCGATGCGGTAAACAAGTACAGGTTTCATGTTGTCGCGCTGGGCATCAATCAGAACGCCGAAGTCACGCTCAATAACGATTTCATCACGAACCATTCCGGCGGTTACACGACCATCCTTCAGACGGTGCCGGCCAACACCGTCCGGTCGGGTGAGGACAATGTCTTGCGGGTCGCCGTCAACAATACCCTCGAGTACCACAAGGGCTTCCCCCTCCGTCCCATGCCGTGGACGCCCCGGAACTACGGTGGTATTCTCCGTGAAATCTATCTTCTGGGGACCCCCGCGGTCTTCATCCGCCAGGCTGCCGTCACGACAGATGTTGACGAGCGGACTTCCGCCGCGCAGGTACATGTCAGAGTCATCGTCGACCGCGGGGAGCCCGGAGCGCGGGACCAGGGTCCGCTCTCGTGTGCCGCGGAGCTGGTAGACGCAATTTCCGGCATCACGGTGGGCCGCAGCGCGCCTGCCTCTGTGAGCGTCGCTGGAGGCGACGAGCCCATGCCGCTGGAGCTGACTGTCCAGAGTCCGAAACTCTGGAGCCCCGACAGCCCCGAGCTGTACCTCCTGCGCTGTGTGCTTGTGCGTCCGGGACCGGGAGGCGCGGTCCCGGTTGATGAGTTCGATGTGACCTGCGGCATCCGCCAGATCCGGATCGCCGACGGAAACATTCTCCTGAACGGAAGCCGGATCGTGCTCAAAGGAGTGATCTGGTACGAAGACCATCCGGCGTTCGGCAGCGCCCTCACCTACGAGCAGATGGAGAAAGACGTCGCGCAAATCAAGACCCTCGGCGCAAACGTGATCCGCTTCGCCTATCATCCTCCGCATCCGTATATGCTCGACCTGTGCGACCGGTACGGCCTTCTGGCGTTGGAGGAGCTGCCGGCCGACGGAGTCCCGGGGCCGATGTTCGAGGATGAGAGCTTCATGGATCCCCTGCGCTCCATGCTGCGGGAGATGGTCGCTCGTGACAGGAACCACCCCTCCGTGCTGGCCTGGGGGCTCGGCGACGGGTTCGATGTGGCGCACCCGGCGGCGCGCGCCGCCGTCGAACAGCTGATCCGCCTGGCGCGCTCGATCGACAGCCGGCCGCTCTATGCCGCAACGCCGCCGGTGTCGACCGACATCTGCACCGACCTCCTCGATATCGCAGCGGTGACGGTGACGGCCCGCGATGTGAAGGAGTTCCGGAGCCAGCTCTCGGACTGGCAAACGCTGCATCCCGATCAACCCGTCGTGGTGGCGTCTTTCGGGACCGAGGTCCAGCACGCCAACCGCCGCGGCTATACCGATCCCCTTTCCCAGGAGGCCCAGGCACGGTTCTACTTGCAGCGCTTCGATGTGCTGAAGTCGCTGGACTATGACGGCGGCATCATCCAGTCGTTCAACGACTGGACCGGGGCCCGCGCCTCCCTGACCGTACACGGGGAAGACCCGTGGGAGCGCAGCGTCGGCCTGGTCAGCGCCTTCCGCGAAAAACGCCTCGCGTTCGATGCCGTGCGGGCCAGCTTCCACGGCGAGAAGTTCCTTGCGCTCCCGCTCGGCACCTTCAGCAGCAAGTCGTCGATCATCTTCGTCCTGGCGGGCTTCGCTTCGCTGGTGGGCATCGCCTACCTGTACAATGCGAGCCGCCGCTTCCGCGAGAGCCTGAACCGGTCACTGCTCAGCTCGTACAACTTCTTTTCCGATGTGCGGGACCAGCACCTGGTGTCTCCCGTACACACCGTGCTGCTCGGCTTCGGCATCGCTGCGGGAACGGCCATCGCCATGTCGAGCCTGGCCTTCCATTTCCGGGACAGCCGGTTTGCCGACGATGTCCTGTCGATGGTGCTCGTCTCGGACTCCTTCAAGGCGGCCGTGGTGCGCCTGATCTGGCGGCCCCTGATGTGCATCGGCGTCACGGCCGGAGCGGTCTTCTTCGGCCTGATCGCGCTGGGAGTGGCGATGTATGCCGTCCGGGTGTTCTTCCGCCAGCGCACGTATTTGAACCATGCGATCACCATCGCGTTCTGGTCCACGTCCCCCTTCCTGGCCTTCATCCCTATAGGGATGATCATGTACCGGGTGATGGAAAGCCCTCTCTACGTCGCCCCGATGCTGGGCCTCGTGGCCCTGCTCCATGTGTGGGTCTTGCTCAGGATGTTGAAAGGCCTCTCCATCGTCTACGACGTGTATCCGCCGCGGATGTACGCTCTGGGCATCGCCGTCATTCTCCTGTTCGCCGGCGGCCTCTATCTGTACTACGACATGGTGCCCGCAATGCCCATGTACGTCCGCTTCATGTACCACGTGACCACGCATATCCTGTAGCACGGCGGGAGCCATGTATCTTTCAAAGCTTGAAATTATCGGCTTCAAGTCGTTCGCCCAGAAGGTGAACCTGGTGTTCGACAGCGGGATCTCCGCGATCGTCGGGCCGAACGGCTGCGGCAAGACCAACATCGTCGATGCCATCCGCTGGGTGCTCGGCGAGCAGCGCTACAGCGCCCTCCGCAGCGACAAGATGGAGGATGTCATCTTCAACGGCACCAAGCAGCGCAAGCCCCTCGGCATGGCGGAGGCGTCGCTGGTGATCGAGAACACCAGAGGCATACTTCCGTCGGAATACACCCAGGTGACGGTCAGCCGCCGGGTCTACCGCTCCGGCGAGAGCGAGTATCTCCTGAACAAGGTCCCCTGCCGTCTCAAAGACATCCTCGACCTCTTCATGGATACCGGCATGGGGAGCGATGCGTACTCGGTCATTGAACTCAAGATGATCGAGACCATCCTGAGCGACAAGGCGGATGAGCGGCGGAGGCTGTTCGAGGAAGCTGCCGGGGTGACCAAGTACAAACACCGGCGCAAAGCTGCCTACCGTAAGCTGGACGACGTCCGGGCCGATCTGACCCGTGTCAACGACATCGTGACCGAAGTGCAGAAAGCGGTCACCTCGCTGGAGCGCCAGGCGCGGAAGGCGGAGCAGTACAACACCCTGAAGACCCGCCTGCGGGAGCTTGAGATCGATCTGATGGAGAGGGAGTACGCGCACCTCCTCGACCGGACAGGGCCGGTGGAGGAACAGGTGAGGCTGCTCGGCGGCCGCCGTTCGGACGCCGACGTGAGTCTCTCCGAGGGGGAGTCGCGGCTTGAGTCGCTCCGGCTGTCCATCCTTGAGGTGGAAAAACGGCTTGCGGAAGCCCAGCGCGACGTGAGCCTGCATCGCGAAAAGACGCACTACGTGGAGCAGCAGCGGCTGGTAGGGGCCGAACGGGTCAGTGCCCTGCGGGCGACGGTACAGCGCCTGGAGAGGGAGCAGACGGGCCTCGTTGCGGAGCTCGGACGGCTCGGCGTCCTGCGAACCTCCCTGCGCGAGGGCATTGCCGGTCTGGAGACCGAAGAACTGCATACCGCAGGCGAACACACGCGGGTGCAGGAAGAGTTGCGGTCGTTCGAAGCGGCCCTCGAATCCGGGAAGAAAGAGCTGCAGGCACTCAATGAGCGCACCATCGCCCTCGTCCAGGGAATCGCCGAGCGCCAACGGGAGCAGGATGGCATGAAGGCCAGGGCGGAGCATCTGAGCGGCCGGAGCGGGCACGCGGCGGAAGAGATCGGCGCGTATGAGGAAGAGCTTGCACGGCTCGACCAGAAGGTCGCCGGCCTGAGCGCGGAAGACCGGCAGCTGCGCCGTGCCTTTACCGAATCCGAGATGCGCTATTATGACGCGGAGCGCCTTCGCCAGGAGATGGCCTCCCGCATCGAAGTAATGCAGCAGAAGGTGCTGGAGGCGCGGGGTGAAGTAGAGCGGCGCACGGCACGCATGGATTTCCTGCAGGGGCTGATCGACAGCCGCGAAGGCCTTCCGGAAGGCGTCCGCTTCCTGTCGTCGACCGAGCAGTGGGAGCGGATGCAGACTGTTGCCGACGCGCTCCACGCGGAGGAGCGCCTGCGTCCCGCGCTCGAGGCCGCCCTCGGCGATTTTGCCGGGTGCATCATCGTCCAGCACGCGGCCGAGGCGCTGGAAGCGGTCCGCCTCCTCAAGGAAGGGGAGCACGGGAAAGCGACCTTCATCTGCCTTGACAGAATCCCGGCGATCACGTCCCGCTGCGCGCTCCCCGCCGGGTCCGGGGTGGTCGGATGGGCGGCCTCACTTGCCACCTTTGACAAAAACGTGGCGCCGCTCTTCCGCTTCCTGTTCGACCGGGTTCTCATCGTGGAAACGCAGGAGGCAGCGCGTCGCGTCGCCGCCCTCATGCCCGGGGTGCGGTGCGTGACCCTTGACGGCGAGCTCGAATCCGGCGCTGGGCTTTCGCGCGGCGGCAGCCGGCGGTACGACGAAGGAGGCATGATCGGCAAGCGCGCTCAGATGACCGACCTCCAGTCTGAAGTGCGGCAGCTGCAGCAGGCGCTTGAACAGCTCGAAGCTGAACGCGAGGCCGTCCAGCGGGAGCACGACGCGATCGACCTGAAGGCATTGAACGACGCCGTGAAGGCAGTCGAAAAGGAGATGAACGGGGTCGAGATGCGGATCGCCCAGATGGAATTTGAGAAGAAAAGAGCCGCGGACATCGTCTCCCGCAACCGTGAAGAAATCGCGGCCATCGAAGCCGAAGCGGCGGCCCTCCGTTCCGAAATAGAAGGGAGCATTCCGGGGCTGGAAGCGCTCACGGACGAGAAGACCGGGGTGGAACGCAGCTACGGAGCTTCGGCCGCCGGACTGGAAGCCCTCGAACGGGAATGGAATGATCGGTCCACCGCAGCACGAGATCTCGGGATAGCGGTCGTCCGGGCCCGCAACGAGCTGGAAAACGCCCGAAGCGCCCTGGATCGCGCCGAGCTCCAGACGGACGAACTGCACATCGCCATCGCCCGTCACAAGGCCGATGCCGTCACCGCGGGGGAATCGATCGCCGGGACCGAGGCACACATGGCCGAACATGAGGCCGCGCTGGATGCGCTGCAGGGTGAGTTCAGCGCGCTTCTCGCTGTCCAGTCCGCCGCGGAAAAGCAGGCTGCAGCAGTCCGCGGAGAAAGCCACCGGATCGAGCTGGCCATCAGGGACCAGCGCCGCCTGCACGACGACACGCTCAGGGACCTGCATGAACACGAGCTGCAACTCCAGGACCTGCGGGCCAAGACCGAGCACCTGACGGCGAGGGCGCGGGAGGAATTCGAGCTGACCCTGGAACGGAAGGCGTATCCGGACGATGCCTTTGTCGATTTCGCTGCACTTCGCGACGAGGTGCCGGCGCTGCGCGACAAGATCAAGTCGCTGGGAAACATCAACTTCGCGGCGTTCGAGGAATATACGGGGGAAAAACAACGGTACGAGACGCTCAGCGTCCAGCGCCAGGACCTGCTGGAGGCGGAGAAGAACCTGCTCGCGACCATCGAGGAAATCAATACCACCGCCCAGAACCAGTTCCTTGAAACCTTCGGGAAAATCCGCACGAACTTCATCGACACGTTCAAGAGTCTCTTTGACCCCGGCGATGAGTGCGACCTGAAGCTGGAGGATGAAGTCGATCCGCTCGAGGCACGCATCGAGATTGTTGCCAAGCCCCGGGGCAAACGCCCGACGTCGATCGATCTGCTTTCGGGCGGAGAGAAAACGCTGACGGCGATTGCACTCCTGTTTGCCATCTATCTCGTCAAACCGAGCCCTTTCTGTATCCTCGACGAGGTCGACGCGCCGCTCGATGATGCGAACATCGACCGCTTCACCAGGATCATCAGGAAGTTTTCGAATAATACACAGTTTATCGTGGTGACCCACAACAAGCGGACCATGGAATCGGCCAATGCGATGTACGGCGTGACGATGGAGGAAGAGGGGGTGTCGAAAATCGTGACGGTCAGGTTCAACCAGGGCGGGATGGCCCAGTCGGCTGCGCTGGCGGCGGGATGACGATGAACCTCAAGCTCTTTGTCGAATGTGATGGCATGCCTCCGGGCTGCGGGGCCGGTTTCGGGGGGACGGATCTTGACCCACTCGTCCGGTTCTGCGCGGAACAGCGCATCGAGATATGCCTGTTGTCCGGGACCGGCGGTTCTCCTGTGTGCCTCATGCCGGACGGAGACGGCAGCATGAGAACCGTCTCCGTGAGGCAGGTGCAGAACCCCGATTGTGATCTGTGCGGTGCCTGCCCGAGGAATACCATGCTCTGCAGGTCGGGCGAGGAGGATATCATCGTCTATGTGGGCGAAAGTGGTTCGGGCGGTTGTCCCGCCGCCTATGCCGATCTGGTCTTTGCAAGGAAGACTCTCCAGAAAGAATGTCAGGTAAAAAACATCTCGTATCTCCCCTACGGGTCATTGGACGATGTCCGGGTCTCCATGGCAAGTGCCGGCACTGGATTGCGGAAGCGGCGCCGGGCAGAGGCGAAACGCCGGGAGGTTTTTTGCGCGGAATGACCCTGCATGACAGAGCTGCGGCATGAGTTCATCCTCCTTCGATATCCGCCGTTTCATCTTCCGGATGAGGAGTTACACGCCAATCCCTTTCCTGATCGCGATGGTGATCTTCGCCCGGCCGAGCGCAGCGAGTCTCGCGGGAGGGTTCGCCTTGCTTCTGCTCGGGGAAGGGCTCCGGTTCTGGGGGGTCTCCATCGTGGGAGCCGAAACAAGGACAACCGGCACCGTGGGGGGGACGTATCTGATCACCAACGGTCCCTTCGCCCACGTGCGGAATCCCCTCTACCTGGGGAACATGGTTATGTATGCAGGAATCGGGGTGATGTCGATGGCCCTGTTTCCCGGGCTCCTGATTGCTGCCGCAGCCTGGTTCTACTTTCAGTACTACCTGATCGTCACCAGGGAGGAGGAGTACCTGAAAGAAACCTTCGGCGTGGAGTATGAAGGGTATTGCCGGGAAGTGCGCCGCTTCATACCAAGGCTCACCCCGTACCGGTCATCGGCTCCGCCGCCGAAGATGGTCAACGCGGCCGAAGGCCTTGCTTCGGAGCGCAGAACTCTTCAGGCGATCGGCCTGGTGACGGCGGCACTGGTCATCATCTTCCTTGTCCGGTAGCCTTCGATGGAAAGCCGCGTGCTGATGATCGCCGGCGAAGCCTCGGGAGACCTGCACGGTTCGGGGGTCGTCAGGGTGCTGAAATCCCTTCGTCCCGGCATCGATGTGTACGGTGTGGGCGGCCTCGGGATGCGCTGCGAGGGGATGGATGTCGTTGTGGACAGCGCTGAAATGGCGTTCATGGGGTTCGTCGAGGTGTTGAAGAACCTGAGGACGGTCCGGCGCGTGGAGCGGAAGCTCGAGGGCCTCCTGGAGAGCCGGAGACCCGATGTGGTCGTGTGTATCGACTATCCGGGCTTTAACCTTCGGTTTGCGAGAGCGGCCGCGCGGCGGGGGATTCCGGTGCTGTACTACATCAGCCCGCAGGTGTGGGCCTGGCACAGGAGCCGGGTCCGCGGCATGCGCGGCACCGTGCGGAGTATGAAAGTGGTGTTCCCGTTTGAAGTGGAGATCTACCGCCGCGCCGGGATCGACGTGGAGTTCGTCGGACATCCCGTGGTGGAGCGCATTGGCGCGACGATGCCGCGCGATGCCTTCTTCTCGCGTAACGGGCTGGACGGGACGAAAAAAATTCTGGCTCTCCTTCCGGGAAGCAGGCTGCAGGAGATCGCCAAGATCCTTCCGGTCATGCTGGAGGCGGCCCGTATGCTCACGCGCGGAGGAGGCGTTCAGGCGGTGCTGGGCGTGGCTCCCAACCTCGGCATGGGGGCTGTCCAGGAATACCTGAAGAGCGCTCCGGAGGTCATGGCGGTGGAACAGTCAACCTATGATTTGATGGCACACGCCGACGCGGCTCTGGTCACATCGGGCACGGCCACGCTCGAGACGGGATGGTTCGGGACCCCGATGGTGGTGGTGTACAGAACATCGCCTGTGACCTATCTCATCGGCAGGATGCTCGTCGATGTGCCGTACATCGGGCTTGTGAACATCGTGGCCGGCTCGAAAGTGGTGCCCGAGCTGATCCAGGGGGCCCTCACACGGGAGAACCTTCTTCGCGAGGTGACGCCTCTCCTCTGCGACGCTTCGGCGGCTGCAGCCATGCGGCAGAAACTCGCCGTCATCAAAGAAAGACTCGGCGCCCCTGGTGCATCGGCCAGGGTTGCGCAGGCGGTTCTGGACCTTGCGGAGAAGCCATGAGGGGACTCTCGACGTGCGTCCTGCGTGCGGTCGCCGGCACCCCGGGCGCGGCTTCGGACGCCCGCCTGTGCGCCTTCGTCCTTGCCTCAGCGTCAGCCCTGGTGCTCTCTTCGTGCGGCACGGGAGGTCTCACCGGCGGGGTGGAGGCGCCTCCGGAAACGAAGGAGTCGGTGTTTCAGCAGGGACACCGGCTGTACCTGACCGGCTCATACGACAGTGCTCAGGTGCTGCTGCTGCAGGCCGCGTCGATGGATTCATCGTATGCCGACCCGGTGACGGACCTGGCCTCATTGCACTATGACCGCGCCATGGCCGAGAAGGAAGGACCGTCCCGGGTGGCGCCCCTGAAAGATGCCTTCCGCACTTTTGCTCGCGCGGAAAGGCTCGGAAATACCGACGCCTCAACATACGAGCGGCTTTGCGAGATTTCGGTCGCCCTGAAAGATGACAGGTCATTCCTCCGCTACGCGAAGAAGACCGCGGAACGGTACCCCTTCGACCGTCAGTTCTACAACCTTGGGCTGGCGTACTTTAATGCGGGAGAATACCTGAACGTGGTCAAGAGCCAGAAGGAGGCGGCGGAGAAATTCAAGCAGTCTCCCTATCTGGGGGGCTTCTACCGCCAGATGGGCCGCGCCTACATGAAAATGAACCGCGACCAGACGGCGGAACGGACGCTCGAGTCGGGGCTCAAGGCAGTCGGCGTGCGGATTGCCGCAATGAAAAAGGAGAACGGCGGAGTGGAGAATCAGCAGCGGCTGGCGGACGACAGGGTTGCCATCCTTCAACTCCTTCGGGGGCTTCACCAGACGTATCATGCCGATGCCAAACTCCAGGAGGTGGAGAGTCTTCTGAAAGAAGCAGGGGCCCTGCGGTGAGGGGTCTGAGGCCATTCCCGGTTCTGCTTCCCCTCTCATACCCCTATGGCTGCGCGGCGGGGGTGCGCAACTGGTTGTACGACGCGCGAATCCTCACGGCCGTGCGTCTTGATGTGCCGGTCGTCTCAATCGGCAACCTCACTGCCGGGGGGACCGGAAAGACTCCATTCACCGGTGAGGTGGTGCGGCGCCTGCAGGAGCGAGGACTCAGAGTGGGTGTGGTAAGCAGGGGGTACGGCCGCGCCTCCCGGGGAACGGTGGTTGTTGCAGACGGGGAGAAAGTCCTTGCCGGCCCCCGGGAAGGAGGGGACGAACCTGTGATGCTGGCGCGCCGCCACCCCGGGACGGTCGTAGTGGTTGCCGGGCGCAGGGGGGATGCCGGCAGGATCGCCGTGGAAACGTTCGGCGCACAGGTGATCGTGATGGATGACGGTTTTCAGCACAGGGCGCTCGCCAGGGATGTGAATATCGTCATCATCGACGGACGGATGGATATCAGGCGGGAGCGCCTGCTGCCGGCGGGGTTGCGGCGCGAATGGCTCTCCGGGTTGAGGCGGGCAGATCTGCTCGCCGTAGCGAAGATCGCCGACGAACCGGCGGCGCGAGCCGCGGCCGGCCGTCTCTGCCGGTGGTTCAAAGGGCCCGTTGCAGCGTTCACGCTGTGCACCGAAGAGGTGGCCGGGGTCCCGGCCCGAGGAGGAACGCTCCTCCAACCCGGCACCCCTGTTCTGGCGTTCAGCGGGATCGCCGACCACGGAGGTTTTCTTGAGACGGCACGGTCGGCCGGCTTGAAACTGGCCGCCGCCGAGCGCTTCGATGACCACCACCGCTACACGGAGTCCGATGTCCTCCGGTTGATCGGGACGGCGCGGGCCAGTGGGGCTGCCGCGTTCCTGACGACGGAGAAAGACGCGGTCCGGCTGGACGGTACCCCGGCGCTGGCCGGACTGCTGCGATCGGCCGCGCCGCTCTATGAGATGCGCATGCGGGTCCGAATGGTGTTCGGCGAAGAGGCGCTGTCCCGCTTGCTGGGAAGTCTTGCAGGTGTATCATGATGCTGATCGGCCTTACCGACCCGATGGACGACCGCGCGAAGCTGAGTCTCTATGCCGACTGGCTCAAGCGCGAAGAGCCGGATGTCGACGTTGCGCTCCTGTCGCCGACGCTTCGCAACGCCGGCCTCCTTAGCCTCTGTGATGCGCTCGTCCTCAGCGGTGGAGGAGACATGCACCCCAGGTTCTTCGGGCGCGAGGACCTGCTCCCGCTCTGCAAAGAGGTGAACGAAGAGCGGGATGCCTTCGAACTCGCGGTGCTGGATCATGCCCGCCGCCGCAGGATGCCCGTCCTGGGCATCTGCCGGGGGGCGCAGGTGCTGAACGTCGGGTTCGGGGGGACGCTTCTGCCCGATATCGAAAAGGCGGGGTTCGTCCATCACCGGACGGGCGATGCCGTGCAGCGGCTTCACGCGGTGTCGGTGGAGGAGGGCTCGCAGCTTCGGGGAATCGTCGGGACCGCGGGCGGAGACGTCAACACGTTTCACCACCAGGCGGTGGAGCGGGCGGGGACCGGGCTCCGGGCCTCGGCGGTTTCGCACGACGGCCTCATCGAAGCCATCGAACCGCTTGACCCCGACGGGGGCCCTTTTATGCTCGGCGTGCAGTGGCACCCCGAGCGGATGAAGAATGTCAACAGTCCCTTCGCCGGAGCATTGGTTCAGGCGTTCCTGCGGGCGGTACGGGATTGAACAGAAGAGTTGTACCAGCATCAAGAACATCTGTATCAGCACAACGTCCATAGATTCCACACCACCATAAGAAGGATTCGTTATGAGCAAAAATGTGTATTTCTTCGGGAGGGGGAAGGCAGATGGCCGGGCGGAGATGAAAAATCTTCTCGGTGGCAAGGGAGCCAACCTCGCTGAGATGGCGCTTCTCGGCATCCCGGTTCCCGCAGGTTTCACCATCACGACCGACGTCTGCACGTACTACTACGGCCACAAGCGCACCTATCCCACGACGTTGAAGGCCGAAGTGATCAAGGCCCTGCGGAAAGTCGAATCGATCATGGGGATGAAGTTCGGCAATCCGAAGAACCCCCTGCTCGTGTCCGTGCGCTCGGGCGCCCGCAGGTCGATGCCCGGCATGATGGAGACGGTTTTAAACGTCGGCCTGTGCACGGCGACGATCCCCGGTTTGATCGCCAAGACCGGCAACCCGCGCTTTGTCTGGGATGCCTACCGGCGGCTGATCATGATGTACTCGGATGTAGTCATGGAAAAGGCGGCCGGTGTCGAGCCCGCTGAGGGTAAAGGAATCCGGCTGCAGCTGGATGCCATGCTTCACGAGCTGAAGAAGTCAAAAGGGTACGCCACCGACGCGGACATTCCGGCTGAGGATCTCGAGGTTCTCTGCGGACGCTTCAAGGACCGGGTGAAGGAAGTGCTGGGCAAGCGCTTCCCGGACGAGGGGTACGAGCAGCTGTGGGGAGGCATCGGGGCCGTGTTTTCGTCCTGGAACGGCAAGCGCGCCGTTTCGTACCGCCGCATCGAGCGCATCCCCGACGAATGGGGAACCGCCGTCACGGTGCAGGCCATGGTCTTCGGCAATATGGGTGACAGCTCGGCGACGGGCGTGGCATTCAGCCGCAACCCCGCGACGGGCGAGAACAAGTTTTACGGCGAGTGGCTGGTCAACGCACAGGGTGAGGACGTCGTTGCGGGCATCAGGACACCGAGTCCCCTGAACGAATCGACCAAGAGCGAGCACAACCGGGACATCCCGTCGCTCGAGGCCGTCATGCCGAAGGCGTATAAGGATCTCGACAGGTTCCGCCTGAAGCTTGAGAAGCACTTCAAAGACATGCAGGACATCGAGTTCACGATCCAGGAGGGACACCTCTGGATGCTCCAGTGCCGCATCGGAAAGCGGACCGGCACCGCCGCTCTCAACATGGCCATGGACATGCTCCAGGAGCGTCTGATCGACGAGAAGACCGCCGTGATGCGGCTCACGCCGGATCAGCTCGACGAGCTGCTCCACCCGATCGTGGATCCCAAGGCTGAGAAGGAAACCAAGCCGCTGGCCGGCGGCCTTCCGGCTGGTCCCGGAGGCGCCTGTGGCCAGATCGTCTTTACCGCCAACGACGCCGTTGCGTGGGCGCAGCAGGCCAAGAAAGTGCTGCTGGTCCGCGAAGAGACCAATCCCGAGGATGTCGAAGGCATGCGGGCGGCCGAGGGGATCCTTACGGCCCGCGGCGGGATGACCAGCCACGCCGCCCTGGTTGCGCGCGGCTGGGGGAAATGCTGCATCGTCGGCTGCAGTGCACTGCACATCGACGTCCATGCGAAGACTCTTACCGTGGACGGGCGGACGTATCACGAGGGGGACTGGTTCACGCTGAATGGGACCCGCGGGTACGTTTATGCCGGACAGCTGCCGATGGTGAGCGCGACGGAAAACCCGCGGTTTGTGGACTTCATGAAGATCGTGGACAAGTTCCGGAAGATCGGGGTGCGGACGAATGCCGACACGCCGGAAGATGCGACGAAGGCCCGCGGCTTCGGGGCCGAGGGCATCGGACTGTTCCGGACGGAGCACATGTTCTACGGCAAGCACTCGGAACAGCCCCTCTTTCTGCTCCGCAAGATGATCATCTCCGGCAGCGAGCAGGAGCGAAGAGCTGCGCTGATGGAGCTCTACCCCTTCGTGAAGAAGGACATCAAGGATACGCTGGCCGTCATGGACGGATTGCCCGTCACCGTCCGGCTCCTTGATCCCCCTCTGCACGAGTTTGTGCCGAACCGCCCCGAGGAGCGCGCGAAGCTCTCCGCGTCGCTCGGCATCTCGGCGGAAGAGCTGAACCGCCGGGCGGACCTGCTGCACGAGAACAACCCCATGATGGGCCACCGGGGCGTCCGGCTGGGCATCACCTACCCCGAGATCAGCGAAATGCAGATACGCGCGATCTTTGAGGCCACGGTGGAGCTCGTGCTGGAAGGGAAGAAAGTCCTTCCTGAGATCATGGTCCCCGTGGTGGGCATGAAGAGCGAGCTCGACAGCCAGCGCAAGCTTGTCGATGCGATCTACGCCGAGGTGTGCAAAAAGTACGGCGTAAAGAAGATCGAATTCCTGTACGGGACGATGATCGAAGTCCCGCGCGCGGCGCTGACCTCAGACCGGATTGCCGAGTCGGCCGAATTCTTCTCGTTCGGCACCAACGACCTTACTCAGATGGGCTTCGGCTTCTCGCGCGATGACATCGGAGGGTTCGTGCCCGACTACGTGAAGAACAAGATCCTCCCGGTGGATCCGTTCCAGGTCCTGGACCAGGAGGGCATAGGCCAGCTCATCCGCATGTCGATCGAAAAGGGCCGGACGACCCGTCCGAAACTGAAGATCGGCATCTGCGGCGAACACGGCGGGGAACCCTCCTCGGTGGCATTCTGTGTCCGGGTCGGGATGAACTACGTCTCCTGTTCACCCTTCCGCGTTCCGATCGCCCGTCTCGCCGCCGCCCAGGCGGCCCTCGAGGATGGAGCCCAGGCGCAGAAGAAAGGGGCGGTGAAGAATAGGAAAGCCCCTGCGCCAAAACGCGCTCCGAAGCGCCGCCGCTGAGGCGCATGCAGCGTCGTCATCTCCGGCCCCCGGTCCCGCACAGGCGGGACCGGGGAGGCGGGAGCATCGCTCTGCACAGTTGTTCAAAGGAGCCCCATCCATGAAGCTTTCCGATTTCCGATACCCGCTACCCAGGAACCTGATCGCCAAGTACCCGGCGAGCCCCCGCGACAGCGCGCGGCTGATGGTCATCAACCGGAGCGACGGCTCCATCACGGGGATGCGGTTTGCTGAGATCGCCCAGTTTTTCAAGAAGGGGGACTGTCTGCTCATCAATGAGACCAAAGTATTCCCGGCGCGGCTGATGGGACGCAAGGAAAAGACCAACGCCAAGATCGAGGTCTTCCTCCTCCGCGAGCTGAACAAGGAGGAGAACATCTGGGACGTGATCGTCGACCCGGCGCGCAAGGTCCGGATCGGCAACAAGATCTTCTTCGATGAGGGCCGGCTCTGGTGCGAGGTGATCGACAATACCACGTCGCGCGGCCGGACCGTTCGCTTCAATGTCACGGGTGATTTTTTCAGGATCATCGAGCGGATCGGGAAGATGCCCCTCCCGTACTACATCAAACGCGACGCCACCGAGAAGGACAAGGAAACCTATCAGACCGTCTTCGCCGAACGGACCGGCGCGGTGGCCGCCCCCACCGCGGGGCTGCATTTCACCAGACGGCTCCTCGCCGTGCTGAAACGGAAAGGGGTCAAGGTGGCCCCCGTGGTGCTCCATATCGGGCTCGGGTCATTCCGTCCGGTGGAGGTGGAGGATCTCACCAAGCACAAGATGGACTCGGAGTACTACGAGATCTCCCTGGAAACGGTCGACATCGTGAACAAGACCATCGACAGCCGCGGCAACGTCTTCGTGTGCGGGACCAGCACGTGCCGCGCCGTGGAATCAAGCGTCACCACCGATGGCCATCTGAAATCGAATCGCGGCTGGACGGACAAATTCATCTTCCCGCCGTATGATTTCAAGATCACCGACCGTCTGGTCACCAACTTCCATATGCCGGAATCCACCCTCCTGATGCTTGCTGCGGCGTTCGGCGGACGGGATCTGGTCATGAAAGCCTACAAGAAAGCGATCAAAGAGGGGTACCGGTTCTTCAGCTACGGGGACGCAACGCTGATCCTCTGAGGGTAGCGGATCTCACCTTATGAAACTCCTCCTGCTGGTCGCGGTGAATGCCGCGCTCCTCGGCGTGTTCATCTGGCTCTTCCGCAGGAAGAACCTGCTTTCATTTTTCAGCGGGGGCCGGTGGTGGCTGACGTGGCTGTCCATTGCCGTCATCACCCTCATGGACGAGCTCACGTCCATTTTTTACGCCCCCAGTGAGGCCTACCGGTTCATCGGCACGCATGCCATCGTGTTCATCGCGGTGACATCCCTCCTGATGCGGTTCCTGTCGACGCGCATGACCGAAATCGCGGAGATCCTGGAGCATCACGGGATCAAGGGAGGGGGCGTGTATTCGTTCTCCTACCTTGTGCTCGGCCCCACGCTCTCCTTCATCGCCGTCGCCTCGATCATGGTGGACTACGTCCTGACGGCCTGTATTTCCACCGTGAGCGCGGTGGAAAACGGCCTCACCTTCGTGCAGATCAGCGACGCGGGGAAATTCTTCACGATGATCGGCATTGTCTGGGGGATCGCGGGTCTGAACATTCTGGGGGTGAAGGAGAACGCCCGTTTCACCTTCGGCATCTTCTTCTTCGTGGCGCTGGTGCTGATGTCGTTCCTGGCCTCCGCCCTGATCGACGCGAACGGATCGACCTGGTCGGCGATCGGCACGAGCTTCAACGCAGCCGCCCTGCACACCTACGCCAGGGGGCCCGTGGGCGGGTACACGTTCATTATCATCGGCATCGCAAGCTGCATCCTCGCCTATTCCGGTATCGAATCGGTCGTGCAGACGGCCGGGCTCGTGAAGAGCTGGCGCGACATCGGCCGCGCCTACATCTTCCTGGCCCTCACCATCGGCATCTTCACACCGCTCATCTCGGCGCTCGTCCTCGGCTCCGGGGCCAACATCCAGGAGCATGAGACCGACCTTCTCACCCAGTTCGCCGCCCACCTCAACGGGGTGCCGTTCGGCATCCTCGTCGGAATCACCGCCAGCGTCGCCCTGATCATGGCCGTGAACACCGCGTTCGTCGCGTCGAGCGAGCTCATGGAGCGCGTCGCGCACCGGTACAACTTCCAGTGGATCATCAAGACCAACAACCGCCAGTCGCTCTACCGGATCCACGTGCTCAGCGCGACGGCGTTCTCGGTGATCATCGTGCTGACAAGCGGAAGCCAGAAAATGCTCGCCGAGATGTATGCCCTGGGACTCGTGGCGAGCTTTACGATCAACATGGGGAGCCTTCTCTTCTACCGCTATTTCTCGGGCACCAGGGAGATCCGGGCCTACCACACCTCCCGCGTCGGGACCATGCTCGTGTTCATCATCCTGCTCTCCTGCTTTGTCTACCTGGCCATGACGAAGCCGTACGGCCTGGCACTCTGGGCGACCGCTGCGGTCTCTTTTCTCTTCGTGGGAATCCGGGTGGCCCGGAACCGCGCTCCCGAGAACGTCCAGAGAGCGAAGACCGACAGCCCGCTGCAAATGGTGTTCGCCCTTGCCGAGAACCCGCCTGAGGGGTTGCTGCACGTCTACTTCAAACGGCCCCTTGAAGGAGCAGATGTCCCGGATCCAAACGCGGTCTTCGTGAGCTTCTACAACCCCCGTTCAGGGATACCGGCCCGCCTGGCACCAAACCACTACAGGTTCGCCAACACGGGTCCTCTGTTCGAAGCCATCACCGCCCTGCTGCTCGTGCTCAGGTATGAGCTTCCGGACAGGCAGTTCGTCATTCACTTCGGCTGGCCCCTGTCCTCCTGGATCGACAGGTTCGCGATCGGGGTCATGGTCTTCAGCATGATGCGCATTCCCAGGATGTTTCCCGAGTTCACCTTCATGATCGAGTACTTCGGGAAGCATGAACTTCCTCCCCCAACCGCGCCGCCGCCATGAAGCAGCGGAAGACGTCACATCCCCGGGTGGGCGTGATCATCCCCGCCGGCGGGTCGGGGACCAGGATGGGAGGACCGCTCCTCAAGCAGTTCCTCCCCCTGCGGGGAAGCCCGATCCTCCTCCGGACGCTCCGGGCGTTCGACGGCCATCCGGACATCGACGAGATTGTCGTTGCCGGACCGGCCGGGTTCCTTGCCCGCATTCGGAGAATGGTTGCGCGGGGCGGCTTTGTCAAGGTCACGGGGGTCGTGGAAGGAGGAGGGAACCGGCAGGCCTCGGTTGAGAACGCCCTCAGGGCGCTCTCGCCAGGCATCACGATCGTGCTCGTGCACGATGCGGTCCGGCCCCTTGTGGAACCCCGGGTCATCTCTCAGGTGATCGAATCCGCTGCGAGGTGGGGAGCTGCCGCGGCGGCCGCTCCCGCCCTCGACACAGTCCACTGGGAGGGGGCCCCAGGGTTCTTCACACGCACGCTGGCCCGTCGCCGCATCTGGAACGTCCAAACCCCGCAAGGTTTCAGGCGGGCTATCCTCGAGGAGGCACACCGCCGTGCGAGGAGGTCCGGGTTGACGGGGACCGACGATGCCTCGCTCATCCTCAGGTTGGGCCGCAGGGTGCGCATTGTGGAATCTCCCCCCCGCAACCTCAAGATTACTTCACCGGACGACCTTCGGACGGCTTCCGCGCTGATTGGAAGGCAGGAGGCGCGAAAATGAGGTAAAATCGCAACCCGGGAGGTGGGGGACAATCTCAGGCGGACATTTTCCCTCTCCCCTTGCAATTGTTTGATTCAATTGATAGTTTTGTAGTTGTGACGTACTCCGGAGTCTGAATGCTACCAGTCGCAATCATTGCAGTGTTGAGCTATCTCGTCGGTTCTGTTCCGACCAGCATCATCGTTGCCCGCGCCAGCCGGGGCATCGATATACGCCTGCATGGAAGCGGCAATGCCGGAGGGACGAACGTCATTCGAGTGCTCGGGTGGAAACTGGGTGTTTTCGTCATCCTGATAGACATGGCGAAAGGCCTGCTTGCGACTATCGTCATCGCACGCATGATGCAGGGCTCCATCCCGTTTGAAAACAAGACCCCATTCGACGATTTTACCGTGGTGCAGATCATCGCAGGCTGCGCCGCAATCCTCGGTCACATCTGGACGGTGTTCGCGGGCTTCCGCGGCGGCAAGGGGATCGCCACCGCCGGGGGCATGCTCATCGGGATCGCGCCGGTCGAGGTCGCGGTGTCATTCGGCGTGTTCACGGTCGTCCTGCTCCTTTCCCACTACGTATCACTCGGTTCCCTGAGCGCCGCCGTCGCGTTCCCGCTGACGATGTTTTTCCGTGAAAACATTTTCCTGGTCAATATCGAAGGCTATCGCACCCTGATCTACTTCAGTCTCGCGATCTCGCTTCTCATCATCTACACACACCGGGCAAACATCAAGCGGCTGCTGAAGGGAACGGAAAACCGCATCAGGTTCTCGCCCCGCCACGAGCCATTACCGCCTGCTGCCCAGCATTGAGGGCTCGCCGTATCCATGCGAACTACCGTTCTCGGAGCGGGGTCCTGGGGGACAACGCTTGCCATCCTCCTTGCTGAAAACCGTCATGACGTGGCGCTCTGGAGTTTTTCCTCCGACCAGGCCGACCTCATGCGGAGTTCCCGCGCGAACCCCGATTTCCTCCCTGGAATAGAGATTCCCAACGCTGTTGAGATTACAGCCAACCTGTCATCAGCCGTGCGGGACGCCGAACTGGTCGTTGCGGCGGTCCCGTCTCAGTATGTCCGCCATGTGATGGCGGGCCTCGGGAAGACCCTCCCCAACGAAACCGTTGTGGTGAATGTTGCCAAGGGGATCGAGAACGGAACCCTGATGACGATGTCGGAGATGCTGCACGACGTCCTCCCCGGGATCGATCCCGGCAGCATCGTCACGCTTTCCGGTCCAAGCCACGCCGAGGAGGTCAGCCGGAGAGTGCCGACAACGGTAGTGGCAGCGTCGACAGACCTGACGACAGCCCGCATCGTGCAGCGCGTCTTCATGCTTCCGTACTTTCGAGTCTACGTCTCAAACGACATCCGTGGGGTGGAGCTGGGGGGATCGCTCAAGAATGTCATTGCCATCGCGGCCGGCATCATCGACGGGGCCGAGCTTGGGGACAACACCAAAGCGGCGGTCATGACCCGGGGGATTGCGGAAATCGCCCGCGTCGGGGTGGCTCTCGGGGCCCACGTGCGCACCTTCTCGGGTCTCTCGGGTATCGGCGACCTGATGGTGACATGCATGAGCCGTCACAGCAGGAACCGTTACGTCGGGGTGGAGATCGGGAAGGGCCGGAAACTCCCGGCCATCCTTGCGGAGATGATGATGGTGGCCGAGGGTGTGGCGACGACCCGTTCGGCGAACGACCTGGGACTCCGCGCAGGCGTTGAGGTCCCCATTATCTCGGAAGTGCACAAGATCCTCTTCGAGGAGAAAGACCCCCTCAAGGCGTGCCATGATCTCATGACGAGGGACCCCAAAGGGGAGATGTGAGAGTCCCCCTCGGAAGCGCACACCCGGGCCCCCCGGGTGTGCTGTGTGCGGATGCAGGTGGACGCAGGGAAAACAGGAATCCCGCTCTCCCTCGGGCAGTGCCCGGTGAAGAGCGGGATTTCGCTTGTTGCGGGTGCGCGCGCTATACTCAGGCTCAGATGAACAGGGGTGCCAGGACCAGCGTGATGGTGCTGAGCAGCTTCACGAGCACGTGCAGCGAGGGCCCCGCCGTGTCCTTGAACGGGTCACCCACCGTGTCGCCCACCACGGCCGCCTTGTGCGGCTCCGACCGTTTGCCGCCAAGATGTCCGGACTCGATGTATTTCTTTGCATTGTCCCACGCCCCGCCGCCGTTGTTCAGGAAGAGCGCCATCAGGATGCCGACGATGGTGCCGACCATGAGCAGGCCTCCGACAACCTCCGCCCCGCTTGCGCCTCCCACCGGCTGGCCCGTGGCGATGAACAGCCACCGGAAGACCAGGCCCACCGCCACCGGCATGCCGACGACGAGGAGACCGGGGAGGACCATTTCCTTGAGCGCGGCCTTGGTCGCGATGTCGACGCACTGGCCGTAATCAGGCTTCGACGTCCCCTTCATGATGCCGGGATCCTTGCGGAACTGTTCGCGGACGTTGTTGATGATGGAAAACGCGGCACGGCCGACCGCCTTGATGGCGAACGACGAGAAGAGAAACACCAGCACGGCGCCGAACATCGCGCCGACGAAGACTTCGGGTTTGTTGAGGTTGATCACACCCGAGAAGCCGGGCCAGTAATTCTTCACCTCGTCGATGTATGCGCTGAACAGGAGGAACGCCGCAAGCGCCGCAGAACCGACGGCATAGCCCTTGGTCAGCGCCTTCGTGGTGTTTCCCACCGCGTCGAGGCGGTCCGTCTTTGCGCGGATCTCTTCGGGCTGCTGGCTCATCTCCACGATGCCGCCGGCGTTGTCGGTGATGGGTCCGAAGGTATCCATAGCCAGGATGTAGGCGGCCGTGGCAAGCATGCCCATGGTGGCCACCGCCGTGCCGAACAGCCCGGCGTTCCTGAGCCCCGAATGCTCGCCGAGGAAATATGATCCGACGATCGCCCCGGCGATGACCAGGACCGGATAGCCCGTCGACTCCATGCCGACGGCGATGCCCGCGATGATGTTCGTTGCGGGGCCGGTCTGGGAGGCCTCCGCGATGGAACGGACAGGCCGGTACTTGTATTCTGTGTAGTACTGCGTGATAATGACGAAGGCGATGGCGGTGACCACGCCGACCAGTCCGCACAGGAAGAAATTGAAATAGTGTTCCGGACCCATCAGCCAGCGGGAGGCGATGAAAAAGCCGACCATGGCGAGTACTGCGGAGACGTAATAGCCGCGGTTGAGGGCCTTCATCGGATCTTCCTTGTCGTTGACCTTGACGGACAGCACTCCGACCGCGGAGGCGATGATACCGAAGGCGCGCGCGACGAGCGGGAACAGCAGGACCCCGACGAGGGAGAGGTTCTGCGCCGCAAAGAGGTCGGCGTTGGCTTTGTACAACCCGGCCGCCAGGATCATGGCGCCGATGTTCTCGGCCGCCGTCGATTCGAACAAATCGGCGCCGCGCCCCGCGCAGTCGCCGACATTGTCGCCCACCAGGTCGGCAATCACCGCCGGATTGCGCGGATCGTCTTCCGGGATCCCCGCTTCGACCTTTCCGACGAGGTCCGCACCGACGTCGGCTGCCTTCGTGTAGATTCCGCCGCCGAGCTGCGCAAAGAGCGCCACGAAGCTCGCGCCGAACCCGTACCCCACGATGAGGAGCGGGATCTTGGTGATGTCTGCGGTCACCCCCGACAGCTGGACGAGCGCGAAGAGGCCGGCGACGCCGAGCAGGCTCATGGCGACGACGAAGAAACCCGAGACCGCGCCGCCGCGAAGAGCGGGCTGCAGAGCGCTGTTCATGTCCTTCAGGGCGCCGGCGGCCGAGCGGATATTCGAGCGGATCGCGACCCACATCCCCATGTATCCAGCGGCAACGGAGCACGCCGCCCCGAGCACGAATGACAGTGTGGTCCAGAGGGCGAGCATGCTTGTGCTGGCCGGGTCATGCTCGTTGTGGGCCCGGACAAATGCGTACAGGATGTAGATAATGCAGGCCAGGGCAAAGGCCATGTACATGATGGTCCTGTTCTGGCGTCGCAGAAACGCTTCGGCGCCCGCCTTGATCGCGTCGGAGATCTCGCGCATTCTCGGCGTTCCCGTATCACGTTTCATGACGTCGCGCACGAGGTAGAGCGCAAACAAGAGCCCCAGCAGGCTGATACCTAAAATGAGAGTCAGTTCCATGGAACCTGGCTTGCTCCTTTCTATGGGGAAATGAACGAGGGACTGCTGCTACTCAGCGGCAATGGCGAATGGAGATTCCCATGGCGGGGTGATGCGCTTCAGGGAATTTCAATAGGATACGGAAAAAAAACGAGAAAGGCATCACCCGGACGCACAGGAAACCGGGAGCACCGCCACCCCGGTGTACCCCAAACGCGCGCCTTCAGCGCTTCCTGAAACTCCGCATCCAGATGCCGTAGACAGGGATGCCCAGGAGCACAATGACCACACCAGGCCAGGTGTAGTTCGGCTTCAGGATCAGGAGGTCTGCGGCGATTGCCGCTGCCACGATGATATACAGGACTGGGACAAGGGGATATCCGAAGGCCCGGTAGGGGCGCTCCGCCTCGGGGCGCTTGCGCCTCAGGATGAATATCCCCGCCACCGTGAGGATGTAGAACACCAGCACCGCGAAGACCACATAGTCCAGAAGGTCGCCGTACGTGCCTGAGAGACAGAGCAGTGATGCCCAGATCGCCTGGAGCATGAGCGCCCACCCTGGGACGCCCCTGCGGTTGAGCACGGAGCAGCGGCGGAAAAACAAGCCGTCCTGAGCCATGGCGTAGCTCACCCGCGCGCCGGCAATGATAAGGCCGTTGTTGCAGCCGAAGGTGGAGACCATGATGAGCAGCGCCATGATGACGGCGGAAGGTGAGCCGAAGAGCACCCAGGCAGCCGCAGTCCCCACGCGGTCCGACGCGGCGAACTGCATGCCGCGTGCAAGGACGTCTGTCCCGGCGGGGGATCCCTGGATGGGGAGAAGACACAAGTAGGCGACGTTTGCGGCGATGTAGACCAGCGTGACCAGCCCTGTGCCGAGCGCGAGGCTGAGAGGAATCGTCCGGCGGGGATGGACGACCTCCCCGGCCGTGAAGGTGATGTTGTTCCATGCGTCGCTGGAGAAAATGGATCCAACCATGGCGACGCCCATGGCGGCCAGCAGGCCCAGCCCGGTGAGCGGCTCGATGCTCACGGTTCCGTTTGTGACGCGCGTCCAGGAGGCTTCCCAGAACCGTGCGAAATTTGCGGCCACCGCCTCGTGGTTGCGGCCGATGATCAATCCGAGGAAGATCAGGCCGAAGAGCGCGGCGACCTTTGCTATGGTGAAGACGTTCTGGATGATCCTGCCGCCGTGGATGCCGCGGAGGTTTACGGCGGTCAGGAGGAGGATGCTTCCGATCGCCACCGCCTGCGCTGCACTGACGGGCCGGCCGGCGAGGGTGAAGATCAAGGTCTGTTCGCCGAGGCCCGGAAGGAGGACCGCGGTGAACTTAGCGAACGCCACAGCGACCGCGGCGATCGTGCCGGACTGGATCACGAGAAAGAGCGTCCATCCGTAGAGGAACCCGATCAGGGGGTTGTAGGCTTCCCGCAGGTAGACGTACTGCCCTCCGGCCCGCGGCATCATGCCGGCCAGCTCTCCATAGCTGAGCGCGGCGGTCACCGTGACGAATCCTGTGACAAGCCAGACGAGGAGGAGGTAGCCCGGGGCGCCAACCGTCCTGGCGATGTCGGCGCTCACGATGAAGATGCCCGAGCCGATCATGGAACCCATGACCAGCATGGTGGAATCAAGCAGCCGGAGTTCCCGGCGGAAACCGCTCTGCTCTTCACTCATGGCTGCCCCGCCGTTGTGAAGGGTATCCGGTCAGGCTTTTTCGGCCGCCTGGGCCTTCCGCATCCTTGCCATGACGCTGCGCTTCCGCCCGTAGCCGAAGTAGATGAAGAATCCGAGCAGAAGCCAGACGATGAGGCGCCACCAGTTCTCCACGGGCAGGGAGAACATGAGCAGCAGGCAGGAGAGGATCCCCAGGATCGGGACCAGGGGCACCAGCGGCGCCCTGAACGGACGTTCGGCTTCAGGGTGTGTCTTCCGCATGATCAGGACGGCTGTGCAGACGATGACGAAGGCGAGCAGGGTGCCGATGTTGGTCAGCTCGGCCAGAAACCGCAGGGGGAGCAGGGCCGCCATCAACGCGACGAAGCAGCCTGTCAGGATGGTCGCCTTGTAGGGCGTCCGGAACTTCTCATGGACAGCTCCGAAGAACGAAGGGGGAATCAGCCCGTCGCGCGCCATGGCGAGCAGCACCCGCGGCTGGCTCAGCATCATGACCAGGAGCACGGAAGTGATCCCGGTGATCGCGCCGACGTCGATGAGCCGCTGCGCCCAGGGGAGCCCGTGCTGGGCGAAGGCGTCGGAAACCGGGGCGTTGATGTTGATCTTGTCATACCGGACCATGCCCGTCAACACTGCGGATACGGCGATGTAGAGGATGGTGCAGATGATCAGTGAAGCGATGATCCCGATCGGCACGTCGCGCTGGGGCCTCTTGGCCTCCTCGGCGTGCGTCGAGACGGAATCGAACCCGATGTAGGCGAAGAAGATGATGGCTGCTCCCGCCAGGATGCCGAGCGGCACGCCAGAGTGTCCCGCCTGCCCCAGCACCGTATGCCCGAAAAAGCTCACGCCGGTGTAGCCGAAGGGGGCGAAGGGGGTCCAGTTGGCAGGGTTGATGTAGAACGCCCCCGCCACGATCACGAACAGCACGATCGCCAGCTTCACGATTACCATGCCGGCATTGAACCCTGCGCTCTCCCGGATCCCCTTCACCAGGATAAAGGTGATGACGGCCGTGATGGCAATGGCGGTCACATCGCAGTAGGCGCCAGTCAGGTAAAACCGGCCGATATCGGGGTTGAAGTCGATGGGCGCCTGGCTGAACGCGGTCGGCATGACGATGCCAAAGCTCTTCAGGAGATCCTGGAAATGCGCCGACCATCCGTGCGCGACGGTCGACGACCCCACGGCGTATTCAAGCACCAGGTCCCACCCGATGATCCAGGCGAAGAGTTCGCCCATGGTCGCGTATGCGTACGTGTACGCGGAGCCGGCGACCGGCACCATGGATGCAAATTCCGCATAGCAGAGCGCGGCGAAGATGCACGCGATGCCCGCCGCGACGAACGAGAGAATGACACCGGGTCCCGCCTTGTCGACGGCGGCGACGCCGGTCAGGACGAAGATGCCCGTCCCGACGATTGCGCCGACGCCGAGGCTTGTGAGCGTGACCGGTCCCAGGACGCGGCGGAGGCGGTTCTCGCCTTTCATCTCCTCCAGGAGCAGTGAGAGCGGCTTCCTCGTGAAGAGGTGGCTGGCCATGTCGATTCTCCGTGTGGTAACTTCAGTGGACGTGCACTGGTGCAGGTCCGGCGGCCGGGAGAAGAGCGCCGGACAGTCCGGATCAGGACGCTTTCTCACGCCCCTGATCCCCGCGCCGGTGCTGGAGGTACTTGATCAGCAGGGGGAGGAGGGAAAGCAGGACTACCAGGACGATGATGTATTCGATGTGGCGCTCGATCCCGGGAATGCTGCGCCCGAGGTAGTACCCGAGGAGCGTCATGCCGGCCACCCAGCCGACGCCGCCGGCAATATTAAAGAGCGCGAACCGGCGGTAGGTCATTTCGCCGACCCCGGCGACGATCGGTGCAAAGGTGCGTGCAAACGGCATGAAGCGGGCCAGCACGATCGTGATGCCGCCGTACTTTTCGTAAAACGCCCTGGTCTTCAGGAGATGATCCCTGCGGAAAAACCGGGACTGCGGACGGTTGTACAGCGCGTGTCCGGTCCGCAATCCGATCCAGTACCCGGTTGCATCGCCGGTGATGGCGGCGATGCACAGGAGGACGATAAGCGGGGCGATGTCCATCTGCACCTTGCCGCTGGCGATCAGCAAGCCTGCCGTGACGAGCATCGAATCACCCGGCAGAAAGAACCCGACGAGGAGTCCCGTCTCCGCAAAGATGATGAGGAAGAGCCCCGCATATCCCCCCCACATGATGATCTCTTCGAGCGACGGCAGCTGCAGCACGAGTGCGAGCAGGTCCAAGAACACCTCAATCGTTGTGCACTACAGGTTCAACAGATACTTCAGGAGGATCAGGATGACGACAAGGCCGACCATGAATGCAACGACACCAAACGCGACGCTTTTCCCCGATTGCGGGGCAGGAGGATCCTGCTGTTCCATGGAGAGTCTCCGGGAGTTGAGTGGGACGACTGTGGAGGTTCACAACTTCCCGGGAGGTCATGGCGCGGTGGCGGCTTCGCAGCAGACGACAAGGCTCATGGGGAGGAGAAGGCAGCCGGCGGGGGAGGGGATCGCCGCCCACCTGAGGAGCGGCGCTTCGGAGCCGGTTCCGCGAAGATGGTGACCCGCGGATGCTTTCATCCAGGGCGAAAATGTCCCTCCCTTGAGAGGCAGGTCCGCCGACATGTGCTGGCCCTGAACAATCGCCGGCTCCCGGCTGCAGCCTCCCGTCAGCAGCGGGTCCGAGCGCAACGCGAAGAGGAAGGCGAGGCAGGTAATGCACAGGACTCGAACGGGATCCGCTCGGAACACGGAAGCTCTCTTGCCAGGTGGAAGGGAAATGAACGCGTCAAGATACGAGGGCCAAGATACGATGATTGCGAGAAAGAGACAACTGGATTGCTTGTCGGTGATCTCTCCCCTATCTTTGGCTATGGTCTCTCAGATGTCATCGGACCCGCTGCATCGACCCGTCCAGTACCTCAGGGGCATCGGACCCCGCCGCTCCCCCATCCTCGAGAAATACTCCATCCGCACGGTCTTCGATCTCCTCCTGCACGTGCCGCGGCGCTACCTTGACCGGACATCGGTGGTGTCCATCCGGGATCTGCGGCGGGCCGTGGAGACGCCTGAAGTGGAGGATGGGGCCTCACTCCAGACGGAAGTGCGGAGAGACTTCACCGTGCTGGGGGACGTGCGGTCGTTCCGCGTCATCGGCTTCGGACCCAAAGCCAGGTTCGTGCTTGTGCTCGGCGACAGCACCGGGACCCTGCAATGCGTATGGTTCGGGGGGGTCCAGTACTGGAAGAAGGCATTCACGATGGGGGAGGTCCTGGCGGTCTCCGGGCAGCCCACGGCCTATGGCGGCGCGGTGCAGTTCGTGCATCCGGATATCGACCGGATCTCCAGGCGGGGCGAGAGCCCGGGAGACGTGGAGGCCGGGACAGTGGACTGGGCGGCGAGACTGAACACGGGGGGGCTCGTTCCGCTCTATCCCTCGGGTCAGGATCTCTCTCGCGTCGGACTGGATAGTGCGGGTTTCCGCCGGGTGATCCACGGCGCGCTCGAAGAGCATCTCGATGAGATCCGCGAGATCCTTCCCCCCCGTGTGCTGTCGATGCGGCGGCTCATCCCTCTTTCGCAGGCGCTGCGCGCTGCGCATTTCCCGAAAGGGGAAAGCGAACTGCGCGAAGGTCTTCGCAGGCTGAAGTATCAGGAGCTCTTTGTGTTCGAGCTCAGGCTCGCGCTCAAGCGCCGTGCGGCCCGGGAGGAACGCGACGGTATTGCCTTCGGCATCAGGAGCGCGCTTGCCCGCCGGCTCGTGGACACCCTCCCGTTCGCCCTTACCCGCGCGCAGGTCAGGGTGGTCAAGGAGATCACCGCCGACATGGCTTCGCCCCGTCCGATGAACCGGCTCTTGCAGGGGGACGTCGGCAGCGGGAAGACCGTCGTGGCTCTGCTGGCGATGCTGATCGCCGCCGAAAACGGGTACCAGTCGGCGTTTCTGGCTCCCACCGAAATCCTCGCGGAACAGCATTTTCAGACTCTCGCAGCCCTGATGAACGGGCTCCCGGTGAGCGTCCGTCTCCTTGTGGGAGCCCAGCGCAGCCGCCTCAGGCGCGATGTCCTCGAGGACGTCCGCAGCGGCGGAGCCGCCATTGTGGTGGGGACCCACGCGCTCCTCGAGAAATCGGTCGCGTTCGAGAGGCTCGGCCTCGTGGTGATCGACGAGCAGCACCGGTTCGGCGTTCTGCAGCGGGCAGGTCTCCGGGGAAAAGGGACCAACCCTGATGTGCTCGTCATGACTGCGACGCCGATCCCCCGCACGCTCTCGCTCACGCTGTACGGTGATCTCGACGTCTCGGTCATCGACGAGCTGCCGAAGGACCGGAAACCCATCCGCACCACCGTGAGCGACGAGTCGGCGAAGGCATCAGTGTTCCGCTTCGTGCGCGAGCAGATTGCCCAGGGACGCCAGGCCTACTTTGTGTATCCTCTCGTCGAGGAGTCGGAGGCGGTCGAGCTGAAGGCGGCGACGTCGCACATGCACTACCTGCAGGATGAGGTCTTCCCCGAGCTCCGGGTCGGCCTGATTCACGGGCGGATGACCACGGAGGAGAAGGACGCGGTAATGTCGGCGTTCAAGAGCGGGGCACTCCACATCCTGGTCGCGACCACCGTGATTGAGGTCGGCATCGACGTTGCCAATGCGACCGTCATGGTGATCGAAGATGCGGAGCGGTTCGGCCTGTCGCAGCTGCATCAGCTGCGGGGCCGCGTCGGACGGGGCGCCGATCAGGCCTACTGCATCCTGCTTACGAAGCACTGGATCGCGCAGCGCGCGCGCCGCGGCGCAACACTGCCGGATCTTTCCCTCGATCAGCAGCGGCAGGCCGGGCGGCGGTTGGCTGCAATGGCGGAGACGACCGACGGGTTCAGGATCGCCGAGATGGATCTGCAGCTTCGTGGGCCGGGTGATTTTTTCGGCACGCGCCAGAGCGGCATACCGCAGTTCAAGGTGGCGGACCTTGTCGCCGACAGCGCGCTGCTCGAGGAGGCGCGCACCGATGCGTTTGCCATTGTGGAGAGTGATCCGGTTCTCAACCGCGATGAACATCGGGCGCTCGCCTCCCACGTGAAGACACACTTCGCAGATGAGTTGCTGAAGGTCGGATGATCGTTCGACATCCGTTATGCGTCGGAACGGAGACCCGGGAGGGATCAACCAGATAAGCGCGAAATCGCACTTTTTTCTTGACACACACTTGGAAATGCTTATATTTCCTCATGTGCTCTTGTTCAACGTCATGGAGAGTTCCTGGACTCATCGTTACCACATCTTCCGAAGTCTGCTCAGCCGATCGCCCTCATCTATAACCTGAAAGCAGACACACCGGGTTTTCCGAACTCCAGCACCGAGATCCTTCCTTCATCTCCTCGCCTTCACGAAGGTCACGCCCCGTTTCCTGCCGCGTCGCCTGTCCGAGCGAACGATATGTACGCCGAGTGGGATACCGCGGAGACCATTAACGCCGTGCGCGCGGCGCTCGAGGAGCGGTCTCCGGTCCTGATGGTGGAAGCCAACGAAGATGCGTTCGAGACGCTTCGCGCCGGGCACCCTGCGTTTGTGTTCAATATCGCCGAAGGCCTGTACGGCCCCTCCCGGGAAGCCCAGGTGCCGGCACTGCTCGAGATGCTGAAGATCCCCTACCTGGGGAGCGACCCGCTGACACTCGGTATCTGTCTGGACAAGGCGCGCGCGAAAGAGATCCTTGCGTACCACGGTATCCCCACGGCTCCCTTCAAGGTGGTCTCCTCGATGGAAGAGCTCGACGACCTGCGGGTGAAGTTCCCGGTCATGGTCAAGCCCCTTCACGAGGGTTCCAGCAAGGGGATCTATGACTCCTGCGTGGTGCGCGGTGTGGACGGGCTCGTGCGCGAGGTGGAAACGGTGCTCAAGGTCTACCATGAGCCGGCCCTGGTTGAGGAGTTCCTCCCGGGGAGGGAGTTCACGGTTGCGGTGCTCGGCAACGGCTCCCGGGCCCGGATCCTCCCCATCGTCGAGATCAAGTTCGACGCGCTGCCCGAAGGGGTGAACCCGATCTATTCGTACGAGGCGAAATGGATTTGGGATCAGTCGGACCGTCCGCTGGAGATCTTTGACTGTCCTGCGCATCTGGACGACATGCTCCGGACAGAGATCGAATCAATCTGCCTTCGCGCCTACCACATCCTCCGGTGCCGGGACTGGTCACGGATCGACGTGCGCCTGGATGCCCGGGGCCGGCCTCACATCCTGGAGATCAACCCGCTGCCGGGAATTCTGCCGAAACCCGAAGACAACTCCTGCTTTCCGAAGGCGGCACGTGCCTGCGGGTTAGCCTACAATCAGCTCATCAATTCGGTGCTGGACATCGCCATGACGCGGTGCGGACTCCCTCTTCTTCAGGGCGGAACGGGAAACAACCTGGACGTCACCGTAGCGAATTAACGCGAGAATCTGGGATATGTCGAGAAAAATCCGGGTATCCATACTGTATAATCAGCCAGTTTCGGGGAACCTCGGACAGGACCGTCCCTACATCGACGAGAGGGGTACGCTGAATGCGGAACTTCCCATCCGGCGGGGAGAGAAGCATACGATGCAGGAGCTCATCGACATGTCGGAGGTGGGGGTGGTCGAGGAGATGGACGACATCAAGGAGGCGCTCAACTCGATCGGCTACAGGACCACCACGTTCAACGTGGACAGCGACGTGGTTCGCCTGATAGAATACCTCAGAAGCGAGCGGCCCGATGTGATCTTCAATATCGTGGAGTGCGTCGAGAACCAGGCTATTCACGAAATGCACGTGGCGGGGATCTATGAGCTGCTCAAGATCCCCTACACGGGGGCCGGTCCGATGGCCCTCGGACTCGCACTGAACAAGCCCAGGGTGAAGGAGCTCCTGACCTACCACGGTATCCGCACGCCGAAGTTCAAGACCTTCGGCCCGGCCGACAAGGTGACCCCGGGCGATCTCGACTTCCCGCTGATCGTCAAACCCTCGAGGGAAGATGCCAGCGTCGGTATCAATGAGCAGTCGGTCGTGAAATCGGCGGCAGAACTCAGGCGGCAGGTGCATTACGTGATTGCGGAGTTCGACCAGCCTGCGCTGGCGGAGGAGTACATCGACGGCCGCGAGCTCAATGTCGCAATCCTCGGCTCCCGCGACCCTATCGTGCTCCCGATCAGCGAAATCGACTTCTCGGGGCTCACCAGCGAGATGCACAGGATCGTCAGCTACGAAGCCAAGTGGATCCCCGGCACCGTCGCCTACCAGGGAACCCGCGGCGTCTGCCCTGCGCCCCTGCCGGCCCGCCTGGAGCAGGAGATCCGCTCAACGGCCCTCCGGTGCTTCCACTTGATCGGCTGCCGGGATTACGCCCGCGTCGATTTCCGTTTGACGGCGGCCGGGGTGCCCTACGTGCTCGAAGTGAATCCCAACCCCGACATCTCCCAGGATGCCGGCTTCGCCCGGTCGACCAGAACCTACGGTCTTTCCTACCCCGAAGCGATCGGGAAAATTGTGGAGAGCGTTCTTGAACGCACACGTGCCTGAGGCGGGAGGCGAAAGACATGCCGCGATCCGGCCCGTCCACCGCGGCGACCGCGCAGCCCTGCTTCGCCTCGTCGAGGCCACTGGAGTCTTCAGCGAGGACGAGCTCACGATTGCGCTGGAGCTGATCGACACAGCGCTCGACGTGCCGGACCAGCATGACTATGTCATCAACGTCTACGACGACGGATCGGTGAGCGGCTACTACTGCGTGGGCCCGACCCCCGCGACCCTGGGCACGTTCGACCTGTACTGGATCGCGGTCTCCCCCGAAAGGCACGGCCGGGGCATCGGGTCCGCCCTCATACGGCATGCGGAGGATCTCCTCCGCGCGCAGGGGGGAAGGCTGGTGATGGTGGAAACATCCTCGCAACCGCGGTACGAGGCCACCCGCCGGTTTTATGTGCATGCGGGGTATGCCGAGCTTGCACGCATCGCCGGCTACTATCGGCCGGGCGACGATCTTGTGATATACGGCAAGTATCTCTCATAACGTTTGGAGGATTACAGGCATCCATGGAACTGTGGCAAGAGATGTTGCGCAGGAGTGTCGACAGCGGGAAAGATCTGGTGGAACGGTTCGGTTTTGACAAAGATCTTGCCGAACGCCTGAACAAGCTCTTTCATATCCGCATCAACCCGTACTACCTCAGCCTGATCCGCTACCCCGGCGATCCGATCTGGCTGCAGTGCATTCCTGATGAGCAGGAACTGCAGGAGGACGGCCTCCCCGAGGACCCGCTCGCAGAGGATTCGCACAGCCCCGTTCCCAGCATCGTGCACCGCTACCCCGACCGGGTCCTCTTCCTGACGACAAGCCAGTGCTCGATGTACTGCCGCTTCTGCACCAGAAAGCGCAAGGTGGGGGACTCGTCAAAGATCAACATGAAGTACATTCAGGGAGGGATCGATTACATCGCGTCCCGTCCCGAAGTGCGCGATGTCATCATGTCGGGAGGCGACCCGCTCATGCTGACCGACTTCATGCTCGAGAGAATCATCGCGGGCCTCCGGGCCATCCCTCACGTGGAGATCATCAGGCTGGGGACGAAGATGCCCTGCGTGCTCCCCCAGCGCATCACCCCTAAGCTGGTCCGCATGCTGAAGAAGTACCATCCGATCTATGTGAACACCCACTTCAATCATCCGTGGGAATGCACCCCTGAGGCAAAAAGGGCCTGCGAACTCCTTGCCGACGGCGGTATCCCGGTGGGCAACCAGGCGGTCTTGATGAAGGGGGTCAATGACAATGCGGACGTCATGTTGGAACTGGTGCGGAAACTCCTTGTGATGCGCGTCCGGCCGTACTACCTCTACCAGGCCGATATCACCAAAGGCGCGAACCACTTCCGGACGCCGGTCAGCGTGGGCCTCGAGATCATGGACAAACTCCGGGGACATACCTCCGGGCTCGCCATCCCCCACTTCGTCATCGACGCGCCGGGTGGCGGCGGCAAGATCCCGCTCCTCCCGCAGTATGTCCTCGGCCGCAACGGCAACCAGGTGATCCTGCGGAACTACAAGTACGACATCTACGTCTACCCCGATGTGGAAGAGGAGCCCGGGGTGGAGACGCCGACCGTCGAGAAAAAGTTCACGCGGAAGAAGAGCCGTCCGGTGAAGATCTACGAACCCGACAAGGCCAAGGTCTGATACTCCCGCAGAGCTCGCGAACACAACAGCCGGCATAGTCCCAGCACACTCCGTCCCGCCTGAGCGGGACGGATTTTTTTTTTGGGGGGGGGAGGTGCCTGCCGGGTGCAGATTACTTCATCTGGCCGGAGAACATCTTGAGCAGCTTGTCAATCGGGAAAGGCTTCTGGAGGATGAGGTCGAAATCCTTGCTGCAGACGGCTTTCACCTCGGTGAGATCGTCAACGCCGGTGAGGAAGATGAATGGCGTGTTCCGGTAATCAGGATGCTCCCGGAGTTTCTGGTGGAACTCGACGCCGGTCATTTCGGGCATCCGCACATCGGATACCACCACATCGACGGTCTGCCGGTCAAGCAGCGCAAGGGCCTCCAGACCGTTTGGAGCGATCATGATGGTATGACCCAGACTGCTCATCACTTCCTGGAGCATTTCCAGGTATTCGGGCTCGTCTTCAACAGCAAGAATGCGCATGGGAGACCTTTTGCGGGTGGTTGAAACAAGATACGCCAATCGGAGGGAGCAATCAACACCCCCCTCCCCCCTTTGCCTCTGGTCGGCTTCTTCCTTACTTTGAAGATTCCAGAACGACACAGGGTTCGCCGTGCGCATTCCCGATGAGAAAATCGATGAAGTCCGCAGCTCCTCAGACATCGTGGAGGTCATTGCCGGCTACGTCCCCCTGAAGAAAAGGGGGAAGAACTACACCGCCCGATGCCCGTTCCACCAGGAGAAGACCCCCTCCTTCAGCGTCAGCTCGGAGAAGCAGATGTACCACTGCTTCGGCTGCGGGGCCGGGGGGAATGTCTTCACCTTCCTGATGCAGCACGATAAGCTTTCCTTCGTCGAGGCGGTCCGCATGCTTGCCGACAGGGCGGGGATTGCGCTTCCGGCGGACAACCCTGCCGCCCAGGCCCAGGCCACAGAGCACGAGGCGCTGTACCAGGCGTGCCGTAACGCCGGGCTCTTCTTCCATGAGACGCTCGTCCACGCTCCGGAGGGAAAGACCGGGATGGCGTACTTCCGGGAGCGGGGGTTCACCGACGAGACCGTGAAGAAATTCGGATTGGGCTACTCCCTGCCCGGCTGGGACGGCCTCATGAAGCATGCCGAACGCGAGGGGCTCAGTATCACGGTTCTGGAGCGGGCAGGTCTCGTCCTGAAACGTGAGGAAGGCTCCGGCTATTATGACCGTTTCCGGGGCCGGGCGATGTTCCCCATTTTTTCTCCCTCCGGCAAGGTGATCGCCTTCGGCGCACGGAAGCTCCGCGAAGATGATCCTCTTGCGAAGTACATCAATTCTCCCGAAACCCCGATCTACAACAAGAGCCGGACGCTCTACGGCCTCTCCCATGCCAAGGACACCATCCGTGAGAAGGATGCCGTGATCCTGGTGGAGGGTTACGCGGACCTGATCACCGTTGCGCAAGCCGGCATCAGAAACATCGTCGCATCCAGCGGGACGGCCCTGACGCAGGAGCAGATCCGCCTGGTTGACCGCTATACGAAGAACATCGTCCTGGTCTATGACGCCGATTCCGCCGGCTCGAAGGCCACGCTGAGGGGTGTGGATCTCGTGATTGAGGAAGGGCTGGATGTCCGCATTGCCGAGCTCCCTGAAGGGGAGGATCCGGATTCCTTCGTACGGAAGCATGGAGGAGAGGCGTTTCAGGATCTCGTCGACCGGTCTGAATCATTTCTCGACTTCAAGGCAAATTACTTCCTCAAGCTCGGCATGCTGGCAAGCGCCGAGGGGAAGGTGCGCGCCATCAGGTCCATCGTCGCCACCATCGCACGGATGAAGGACGAACTCCGGCGGACGGTCTACATCAAGACCCTTGCGGAGAAATACAACCTTCAGGAGACGGTCCTCTTCCGCGAGCTCGAAGCCGCCCTGTCCGCCTCCTCTCGCGAGGCCAGGAGATCCGTGCCCGCAGGAGGGGGTACGGCAGGCGCCGGACCTCCCCCGCCGGCCGTTGCCGCGTCCATGCAGCTTCCTGTTCCGGAGCATGATGCGCTCAAAGTCATGCTGGAGCACGGCGACGAGGTCATCCGTTTCGTTTTTGCCTACGTCCAGCCGGACATGTTCCGGCACCCTGATGCACGTGCCGTGGCCGAACGGCTGGCGTTTCTGGTTGCTGAGGAGCGTCCGTTCGAGCCGGCCGCGTTCCTCGATGCCGTTGAGGACGACAGCGTGAAACGGCTCATCTCGAAGCTCCTCATGCCCCGGTACGAGACCGCCATCGACTGGAAACAGTTCCGCGCCGCGCCCGAGGAGCCTGACCCGTGGCGCCTGGCTGAAGACGCGATCGTGGCGCTTCGTGTCAGAGAGATCGACCGGCTGATCGAAGAAACGAAGCGCTTACTCGACCAGGGCGAACAACGCGGCGACGATCTGCAGGAATTCCAGCTGCGGATTCGAGACCTTCAGGAAGAGAAGCGCGACCTCCAGACGCACGGCCTCCGGCGAGAGCGGGACAGCTAGTGCGACAGTGTGCCGCACTGGGGGATCCTCTCATCCTCAACACCATCGGGAGCACGAAGCTCACCCCGTCCGGCAGACCCTTTCCCCCTGGAGGAAGAACGTGGAATACTGGCTCCCGCTTGCTGCCGGCCTCTTTGGAAGTCTCCACTGCGCAGGGATGTGCGGGCCGCTGGTCCTGGCTTTCTCCGCACGGGGAGCCTGCGGATCCGGCCGCGTACCCTCGGTGCGGGTTCATCTCGCCTACCATGCCGGACGCCTCCTCTCCTATGTGTGCCTCGGCCTGCTGGCCGGGGCCGCGGGTTCGGCGGTCGCCGTGCTGGGAGGAGCGGCCTCCTGGCGTGCCCTTGTGTCCGGACTTCTGATGATCATCGCAGGCTCTCTCATTCTCGTTCGCCTCCCGCTTCCGGGAAGATGCCTGTTCCCCCTGCGCCTGCTCTCAGGCCTGTTCTCCATCGGAACAGCGGAGACCGCGCTGTATGCCGGGTTGTGCACTCCCATCCTCCCCTGCGGCATGCTCTACGCCATGATCATGCAGGCCGCTGCCGCGGGGAGCATCCTCGGAGGAGGGGTCACCATGCTGGCATTTGTGGCGGGGACGATTCCCGCTCTCGGCCTCATGGGGGCCGCATCGGCTGCCATTGGGCAGAGGTGGCGAGGCCATGCGCACAGGATATCCGGTATCGCCGTCATCCTCATGGGTATGTTGATCCTGCTCCACGCATTCCCCTTCCATTCCGGGGCGGTCCCGCCAGATCATTGAAAGTCCAGCGGAATTGAGGTATATTGAATGTCAAACCTACAATCCGGAGCGCGGACGGTTGTTCCAGCATCCCAAGAGGGGTATCGTCTCGTTTGACCGTATTCTTGTTGTCCGGACCGACAGGCTCGGGGATGTCATTCTCACCCTTCCTGTGTGTGCCGAACTTCACCGCTCTCATCCCGGGCTGTCTGTGGCGATGATGGTCAGGCGCTATGTGGGTCCCATCGTGACTGGGAACCCGTTGGTTGACGAAGTGATCTGGTATGACGATGCCTCCGGGAATCCCCGCCCCCTGGACGAGATCGTATCCGATCTGCGGGTGCGGCGTTTTGACGCCGCTGTGGCAGTCCATCCGACCCCGCGGATCGCCTGGATGCTGGCCCGGGCAGGCGTGCCTGTGCGCATTGGGACCGGTTACCGCATCTATTCTCCCCTCTTCACCCATCGAGTGTATGACCACCGCAGGTCCGGGGAGCGTCATGAGCTCGAATACAATCTCCGGCTCCTGTCGGCGCTCGGCATGCCGCCCGCCAGCGTGGAGACTCCGCTGCAATTCGGCATCAGTCCCTCGGCCGCGTCCCGCACTGGCATTTCCCGCATCCTCCAGTCACTGGGAATCCCTCCCGGCGCAGATCTTGTTGTGATGCATCCCGCCAGCGGCGGTTCGTCGCGGGAGTGGCCGCCGGAACGATTCCGGGAACTCGGCTTGAACCTGAGCAGGATGAAAAACGTTGGTGTGGTTGTGACCGGCACGCCGGCTGAGGAACGCGTGCTCCTCCGTGTGCTGTCGGACGCCCGGCCGGAGATCGTCTCCCTGGCCGGAATGCTGCGGATGGGTGAGCTGGCGGCGCTGCTCGAGCGGGCTTCGCTCGTCATCGCCAATTCCACGGGGCCTCTCCATCTTGCGGTGGCCCTTGGCACTCCGGTCATCGGACTCTATCCGCCGATCGCAGCCATGAGCCCGCGCCGCTGGGGTCCGTATGGGGATCGGGCTCTGGTGATCACGGGGGAGGGGCCAGTCAATTGCAGGAAGTGCGCCGGCGGCGGGCAGTGCAGCTGCATGCTGACCATCAGCGTCGAACGGGTGGCCGGCGAGGCTGTGCGGTTGCTCCAACAGGGCCGTTTCACGAGGGGGAGCAGTGTTGCATGAAAGGACACTCGAAATGTGTGTGGGGACGGGGAGCCGCGGCAGCGATGCTGATTGCCGCGGTCGTCATCGCCGCGCCGCAGCCTGGAGCACAGCGACAGGCAAAGAAGAAGGCGCCGGCGGCACGCCAGTCGACGGTCCATCCTGCAGATACCGCGCGTCCTCGCCGCCCGGCACCCCCGCCCGCCCGCCCGGCCGATAGCACGGCCCCGGCAGCGGCGCCGCATCCCTTCCAGTACAGGAAGATCGTGAATACAGCCTTTGCCCTGGGTGAGCGCCTGGTGTTCGACGTGAACTATGGCTACATTACCGCCGGCGAGGCGGTGATGTCGATCCCGTCCTATGAGTCCGTCAACGGCCGCCTCTGCTACAGGATCCAGTTCAACGTCAACTCTCTCCCGAGCTTCTCCTGGGTCTTCAGGGTGGAGGACCGCTACCTGACATTCCTCGACACGGAATCGATCGCACCGCTGAAGTTCGAGCAGCACGTCCGGGAGGGAACGTATTCGCGGGACTTCGTGGCTCAGTTCGACCAGGTGCAACACGTGGCCCGGACGACGGAAGGGGAATATCCCATCCCTGAGTACGTTCACGATATCATGTCCGCCTTCTACTATTTCCGAACCGTCGATTTCTCCACCGCGATTGTAGGTGAGCGGTTCGCGCTGTTCAACTTCTACAAGGACAAGAGCTACGAGCTGGAGGTCCGGTTTCTCGGCCGCCAGGAGCTCGAGGTGGGTGCCGGGACCTTCAATACCATCGTGGTCGAACCGCTGGTCAAGGAGGGGGGGCTGTTCAAGAGCGAGGGGAGGATCGTCATCTGGCTGACGGACGACGAGTTGAAGATTCCCGTTCGGGTCAACACCAAGGTCGTCATCGGTTCGATTGACACTGAATTGCGCGAGTATTCGGGGCTTGCCGGCCTTCCTCGTGCGCGCATCAAATAGGCGGTCCACTCCATGAGCAAATTCAAGCGCGCCAACCTCTCCCGCGTGAAGACCATCTCCATCGCTTCCAGGTCCAGCACCGTCTCCCTCGTGAACTTCGCCGTGCCGTTCCGGGCGGGGCAGGATTCGTTCAGGGCCTTCGTCGGCGGCCTTCCCGATATCCTGATCGCGCGCGACCTTCGCGCCCTGGTTGCCGACATTCTGGCCTCCCGGCGCAAGCGCAAACCGGTGGTCCTGATGATGGGAGCCCATGTCGTCAAGGTGGGGCTGTCTCCCCTCGTCATCGACATGCTCGAACGCGGCATCGTCACCCATGTGGCGATGAACAGCGCTGCCGCGATCCACGACGTCGAAAGCGCCCTCTGGGGAAAAACCTCCGAAGATGTTGCGGCGAACATGCTGGACGGCAGCTTCGGCATGGCCCGGGAGACGGGGGAGTTCATCAACGGGACGCTCGCGCGAGCTTTCCGGAAGCGCAGGGAGAGCCCCGGATACGGGGAGGCGCTCGGAGACAGGCTGCTCGCCGAACACGCCCGTCACGTTCACATCAGCATCCTGGCCGCATGCAGCCGGCTGGGTGTGCCGGCAACTGTCCATGCGGCCATCGGCACCGACATTGTCCACCAGCAGCCGTCCATGAACGGCGCTGCCACGGGAGAACTGAGCTTCCGCGATTTCCTCTGTCTCTGCGAAACGTGCAAAGGGCTTGTGGGCGGGGGCGTGGTACTTAACGTTGGTTCAGCGGTCATCATGCCGGAGGTCTTCCTGAAGGCACTGACCGTGGCGCGCAATCTTGGCGCGAAGGCGCGCGGTTTCACCACGGCGGTATTCGACATGCACGTCCACTACCGGCCGACGATGAACGTCAGGCTCCGCCCGACACAGGATGGAGGGCGCGGCTATCAATTCATCGGCCATCACGAGATCATGATCCCCCTGCTCGCGGCAATGCTTGCCTCAGGGGAGCTGCGATGACGGCTGATCCTCTACCGGGACTCCTGCCTGGCGGTGAGGTTCCGGTACCCCCTCCCCGTGGCAGCATCTGGCAGCGTATGCACCCGGTGCTGTTTGCCGCGCTGTCACTTCTTCTGGTCTTCGTTCTCTATCAGGGCGTCGCGGGCGGCATCACCATCCTCCTTTCGAAAGGGAAGATCACCCTCGACAATGTGAGTTTCATCAGGTGGGCGACCGTCATCAGCCAGGTGGCGTGCATCCTCCTGCCGACGCTGGTCCTCGGGCGGCTCCGCTACGGAGCAGCCCGCTCCGTCTTCCCGCTCCGCTTCCCCGGCGCCCGTCAAACCCTCCTGTCCGTTGTTGGGGTGTTTGCCCTGCAGCAGCTTCTCCAGGTCTATATGATGGCGCAGGATGCCATCCCCCTTCCGCCTGAGCTTCGCCACATCGAGGATCTTATCAAGGGTATGTATGAAGAGACGTACAGGATGCTGGTCTCCGCCGGGTCCCCCGGGGAGTTTCTTGTCGTGGTCTTCACCGTGGCCCTCGTTCCCGCAATTTCCGAGGAATACCTCTTCCGGGGACTCGTCCAGCACAGCGTTGAGGAATCGTCCGGCGGATTGAGAGCGGCGATCGCCACCGGCATCATCTTCGGGGCGTACCACCTGAACCCCATCAATATCGTCCCCCTGATGGCGCTGGGAGCCTATTTCGGCTACCTCGTCTACAGGTCACGCAATCTGGCAGTCGCGATTTCCGCCCACTTCTTCAATAACTTCGTGGCCTGCGCGGCGGCGTACATGAACGTAAGGGACGATTTCATCGCCCTTTCTCCCGGAGGGGCGGGCGGCGGACCCGTCGTCATGGCCAATGCCCTCCTCTTCCTGGTGGTTTTTCTTGGCTCAACTTACTACTTTGTCAGGATAACCGATGAGGAAGCATAGCAATACGGCGGCCTCCCGGATGGAGAGGGGCGCATGAGCAACCTCGCTGTCCGCGTCCTGGTTGCGCTGTTCGGGATTCCCTTGATCGTCGCGCTGGTCATGGCGGGCGGAGTCTGGTTTCTCTTCTTTATCGCCCTGATCGCATCGCTGGCGCTTCATGAGTTTTACCGCTTCGCCGCGCCAAAGGGTGTTTCGCCGCAGATCGTGCCGGGGCTCGTGTTCGGTCTCGGGGTCGTCCTGATCTTCTTTCACGGGAAGCTGCAGATGGCGGTTCTGGAACTCCTTCACGCCCGGGGAATTTCCATTCCGCTGCCGTCGATGTCGCAGGCGTTTTTGATCCTCTGCCTGGTGTTCGTTCCGGTCTTTTTCCTGGTGGAGCTCTTCAGGAACAAGACCCATGCGATGCTGAACATTGCAGTAACCATCAGCGGTGTGCTCTACGTTTCCCTTTTCCTGGGGGCGCTGGTCGGGCTGCGGGAGCTGTTTGTTCCGGGAGATTTTCCCGTCTCATCGTTTTTTCCCGTGTACGGTCCGAACGTTCCGCCGGAAGTGGAGAGTGCCGTGTACCGCTGGGGAGGCTGGACGGTCCTGTCAGTGTTCATCGCCGTCTGGACGTGCGATTCCGCCGCATATTTTTGCGGCAGGGCGTGGGGCAAACACAAGCTGTTTCCCAGGGTTAGCCCCAACAAAAGCTGGGAAGGGTCCGCGGCGGGATTTCTTGCCGCTGTGGCAGCCTTCGCGGTCATGCGCGCTCTCACGCTTCCGTACATGTCGCCCGCTACCGCCCTTGTCTGCGGCGCCATCGTCGGCGTGTTCGGACAGCTCGGCGACCTGGCAGAATCGCTGCTCAAGCGGGATGCAGGCCTCAAGGATTCCTCGGCCCTGATCCCCGGGCACGGAGGGGCGCTCGACCGGTTCGACAGCCTGCTCTTCGTCTCCCCGCTTCTGTTTGTGTATCTGGATTTCATCGTTTTTTGACATAACGGAAGGAGCCGTGTGAGAGGGAAGAACGCGGTACATCTCATCACCATGGGATGTGCCAAGAATGTCGTGGACTCCGAGAGGCTGACGGCCCAGCTCCGTCTCAATGCGATCCAGATCGCCCCGAGCATCGAGGAGGCGGACATCGCGGTGATCAACACGTGCGGCTTCATCGACGCGGCCAAACAGGAGTCGATCGACATGATCATCGAGCAGGTCCGGCGCAAGGGGAAGGGAAGGCTGAAAAAAGTCTATGCGATGGGCTGCCTGACAGAACGATATCGAGTCGACCTCTCCCGCGAGATCCCGGAGGTCGACCGTTTTTTCGGGTCAAACGATCTGGGGGATATCCTGCGCGAGCTCGGCGGCGACCTCCAGCGCGATCTCCTCGGGGAACGAGTGCTGTCAACCCCTCCCCATACCGCCTACATCAAGATCTCCGAAGGGTGCGACAACCCCTGCTCCTTCTGTGCCATTCCGCTGATGCGCGGCGGCCATGCGAGCAGGAAACTGGAGGATCTGGTCGCCGAGGCCCGGACGCTCGTAGAGGGCGGCGTCAGGGAACTTGTTGTCATAGGACAGGACACCACCTGCTACGGGCTTGACCTGTACGGGCGCCGCAGCCTTCCCTCCCTCCTTGAGGCCCTTGCCGACATTCCCGCTATCGCCTGGGTCCGTCTGATGTATGCGTACCCTGCAAAATTTCCTCTCGAGGTCCTGGACGTCATCGCGCGGCACCCGCGCATCTGCAAGTACATGGACATTCCGGTGCAGCATGCGTCTGATGCGGTGCTGAAGTCGATGCGGCGCGGGATTTCGTCGCGCGCTCTCCGGGAGCTCCTGGAGACGGTCCGCGCCCGCGTTCCCGGTATTGCGCTGCGGACAACGGTCATCGTGGGATATCCGGGAGAGGGTGAAGCGGAATTCGCCGAGCTGATGGAGTTCGTGCGGGACCAGCGGTTCGACCGCCTCGGGGTCTTCACCTACTCCCACGAGGAGGGAACCACGGCGTTCGGCCTGGGGGATCCTGTTTCAGCCGCCGAGAAGGAACAGCGCCTAGGCGCCGTCATGGAACTTCAGCGGGAGATCTCCAGGGAAAAAAACGAAGCCTTCGTGGGTACACGTGTCAAGGTCCTGATCGAACGCGAAGAGGATGGGCGGTTCGCAGGGCGCTCGGAGCGCGACGCTCCTGATATCGACAATGAAGTGGTGGTCACCTCTCCGCAGCGGCTGGACAAGGGCACATTTTGCACTGCACTCATCAATGATGCCACGGAATACGATCTCTATGGAACGGTCGAATTCGCACCCGGTCCAGAGGGACAGACGTGAGGGAGTGGTCATGATACGCAGCCTCCTGCTGTTGGCCTCCCCGGTGTTCCTGATTCAGCATCCGGCTGCGGCTCAGGTGGAAATGTCGGGGAATGTGCAGTACGAACCTCCGACCTCGTTCTATGTGGAAGCGCTGAGCTACGCTTCTCCCGACTCCGGCCTGGCCCGGCTTGATGTCTTTATCCAGGCTGGTTACGAAAACCTGACATTCGTCAAGGCCGGCGAGTCGTATGAGGCGTCATACGAAGTGACCGCGACCCTGCTCGACTCGTCACAAGCCACCGTCTCGGAACAGGACTGGAATGAGGATGTGAAGGGACTTCCCTTCAATGAGACAATCGCCGCGGGGGCTAGCAAGGTCTCCCAGCGCTCGTTCACGGTTCACGGCGGAACGTTTACTCTGGCGGTCCAGATCAGGGACAATGAAAACAGGGCCGTCCGCCGTTTGCAGCAGACCGTGAACGTCCCCGTGTTTGGCAAGCCGGGCCTCACCCTCAGCAGCATCATGCTGGTGAGCCGCCTGACGCAACAGGGAGGGAAGACCCGGATTGTCCCCAGCATCTCTCCCAATGTGGGGGTCATCCCTCCCCCGCTCTATCTTTTTCTTGAGGCCTACAACAGGGGCCCCGCCGATTCTGTGACATTTACCACCTCGGTGTTCGACAAGAAGGAGAACCTCCTCATCCAGTCGGATACCAGCGGGCTGTGCCGGATGGGAAACAATGAGATGTTCTGCCGCATCGACCATACCCGGCTCACCGTGGGGGACTACCGGCTGACAGTTGCCGCCACAAGGGCCGGCAAGAGCCTCCCGCTTGCCGTGGTGGCCCGGTTGTTCGTCGTGAGGTGGCATGGTCTTCCCATGGGCACCAATAACCTCGATCTCGCCATCGATCAAGTGAGGTATATTGCGCGGGACTCGGAAATGGATTCTCTGAAATCCGCAAAAACACCCGAAGAGAAACAGAAGCTGTTCCTCGAATTCTGGAAGCGCCGCGACCCCAACCCCAACACTCCCCGAAACGAGCGGATGGAGGAATATTACACCCGCGTGGAATATGCAAACCGCCACTTCTCCCGCTACCGGGAGGGGTGGCGGACGGATATGGGATTGGTCTACATCCTGCTCGGCCCTCCGAGCAACGTCGAACGCCACCCGTTCGAAAGCGATACCAAGCCCTACGAAGTCTGGAGCTACTACGACCTCAACCAGGCCTTCGTATTCGTCGATGAGAACGGTTTTGGCGATTACAGGCTTGTGACACCCCTCTCGGAAGTTTACAGGCGGCAGCGGCAGTGACGATGGCCCGGAGGAGTACACGGACAGCGCTCCTGGTGTTCCTTCTGGCCGCCGTCGCCTCACCGGGCCATGCCGCAGTCATCCGCTCCCTCACCGTGACCGGCAATTCCGCATTTCCCGCCCGTGAAATTCTCGGCTGGCTCTCCTCTCAGCCGGGACTCCGGTACTCCGGTTCCGTTCTCAGAAACGACCTGGCGGCAATCGAGGATCATTACCGCGCCCGTGGATTCCTGGCCGGCCATGCGGAAGTCGCCGACAGCCTCCTCACCTCCGACAGCGCCGGCATCACGCTCACGATACGGATCGACGAAGGAAGGCCGTCGATTCTCGGGAGTCTCCGGCTGCGCGGCACACCGTCGATTCCCGCGGATGCCGCCCAGGAGTTCGAGGTCCGGCCGGGAGAACCTCTGAACCCTGAGCTGCTCGAACGGGACTTCGACGCCTTGCTCGCCCGCTACGAACGGCTGGGCCGCCCATTTGCCCGTTGCGCGATCGATTCCATGACCACGCATCCTGGACCGTCGGAAGATACCCTCGACATTCTCGTGGGGGTCGATGAGGGGCCCCGTGTAACGATCGACCAGGTTCGTGTGCAGGGAAACCGGGAGACCCGTGCCGATGTCATTACCCGCGAAGCCCGAATCGTCCCGGGTGAGGTTTTCAATCCGGTCAAGGTGGAGGCCATACGCCGCCGTCTGACAAGGTTGAACATCTTCTCGTCGGTCGAGGAGCCCGATCTCTATATGCGGGAAGGGCATGGGGGTCTGCTGCTCCGGGTCCGGGAGGGCTCGTTCAACACGTTCGATGGCGTGCTCGGATATGTCCCAGCATCGGTCCCGGGACAGTCGGGGTTTTTCACGGGACTCGCATCGATCAGCATGCGCAATCTGTTCGGGACCGGGCGCAAATTCAGCATCCGCTGGCAGCGGGAGGACCAGCGTTCTCAGGAGTTCACCCTGCGCTACCTCGAGCCCTGGCTCTTCGGCCAGCCGCTCAATGTGGGAGGAGGCTTCCTCCAGAGACAACAGGATACGAGCTACGTCGACAGGACGCTGGACGCCCGGATCGAGCTGATGGCTTCAGAAGACCTGACGGCTGCCCTCTCCCTGCGGTCCGAACGGGTCATCCCATCAACAGATTCAACATTCGTGAGCCCCGTACCTGCCAGCAGCACGGTTGCAGTGGGCGCAGACCTCCAGTATGACACGCGAAGCGACCCCATCAGCCCGTCCTCCGGGGCGCGCTACCGGATGGAGTATTCCTATGGGCACAAGAAGGCGTCTCCCTCCGCGGTAACGGGGACCGGAGGGGGAGCATCTGCGGTGCAGCGGCTCCTGCTCGATGTCGAGCTGTATGTCCGTGTGATCGGGCGGCAGGTGGCGGCCCTCGGTCTTCACGGGTATGACGTGCGCGGCGGTGATGTGGGAGAGAGCGACATGTTCCGCTTCGGAGGGACGACGACCCTCAGAGGCTACCGCGAAAACCAGTTCCTCGGGGCCCGTGTGGCCTGGACGAACGCCGAATACCGCTTCCTGCTCGGCCGGCGGTCATTCTTCTTCCTTTTCTTTGATACCGGGTACTATTCCCGGCCGGCGGATGACATCAGAAACCAGGCCGCCGCGGAAGCATTCAAATACGGGTACGGGATCGGAGTCCGGGTCGACACCGCCATCGGCAACATCGGGGTGAGCTTTGCCCTCGGTCAGGGAGATAGTTTCAGCACCGCGAAGATCCATGTTGGCATCATTAATGATTTCTAATGGCGTTCCCGGGGAGGACACAGGAGGGCCGGCCGGCGGGAACACCCCGTTGACGGCCGCCGCTTCATGAAGCAAAACTCGCGGAGAGGACTGGTGGGTGAAGGCCGCCTGGAGGAGCTGCTGCGCATTGAGGAACAGATGCGGAGCAGGGGCATCCGCCTGATTGCCGGGGTGGACGAGGCCGGCCGCGGTCCCCTTGCCGGTCCGGTCGTCGCCGCCGCCGTTATCTTTCCCCCCGGGGTGCGCATCCGCGGGGTCGACGATTCAAAGCGGCTCTCGCCGGAACAGCGGGCGGACCTCTACGATGTCATCATGGGGACCGCGCTTGCCGTCGGGGTCGGCATGGCGGACCACTTCCGGATCGACCTGATCAACATCCTGAATGCCACCTTCGAGGCGATGCACGGGGCCCTCGACTCTCTCGCCGTGCGCCCCGACCATGCATTGATTGACGGCGACCGGTTCCATGGCGGCTCTTGCCCCTTCACGACTGTCGTCGGAGGCGACGCGCGCTGCTTTTCCGTGGCGGCCGCGTCGATCGTGGCAAAGGTGACGCGAGACAGGCTTATGATCGGCTTCGACGCGGAGTATCCTGGATATGGCTTCGCCCGGCACAAGGGATACGGGACGCCCGAGCACCGTGAGGCGCTCCTCCGGCTGGGCCCCTGCGCAATCCACCGGAAGAGCTTCCTGTCGAATTTCCGGCTGGCAGCAGTGGAGGGAGAACCGGACAGGACCCCGGCTGGGGATGGGGCGTGATGAGAGACATGAGAGTGCAGTATCTGCCTCCGGATGAGCTGGTGAAAGGGAGAATGGGCGCATCCGCCAAGGAGCAACCAGCATGACCTCAGACGGCGTGATCACCGGCCTGGAGGGGAAGGAGGAAACGCCGGCAGATGACAGCAAGACGGCGCCGCGGGGACGAAACCGGGACACTGGCATCGGGGGCGAGTCCCTTGCGGCCGGATACCTGATGAGCAAAGGGCTGCGAATCCTTGCACGGAACTACCGTGTGGTCCAGGGTGAACTCGATATCGTGGCAATGGATGGGCAGGTGCTCGTGTTCTGCGAGGTGAAGACCAGGAGGGGGATCGGGTTCGGTCCGCCCGAGTGCGCGGTCACGCCCTGGAAGCAGCGACAGATGCGGCGTGCGGCTGAGGCCTACCTCTATTGCCACGGCTTGAGAGATCAGGAATGCCGCTTTGATGTCGTTGCTGTGCTCCTGCACGACGGGACTCACGACATCACCCACTTCAAGAACGCCTTTTACTTCTGACTGGGGGCTCTGCCATGAATGCTCTTCCGCTGATCATCTTCGCCCTGTGTGCCATGGTAATCGCCTACCGGTACTACAGCGCCTTCATCGCCGCCAGGGTCGTGGCTCTCGACGACGCGCGCCTCACTCCGGCACACAGGCTCCGAGACGGTCAGAACTACGAGCCCACCAACAAGTGGGTGCTGTTCGGCCACCACTTTGCCGCCATCGCGGGAGCCGGTCCGCTCATCGGCCCCGTCCTTGCCGCACAGTTCGGCTTTCTCCCCGGCTACCTGTGGCTGGTCATCGGGGTTGTCCTCGCCGGCGCCGTGCACGATTTCACGATCCTGGCGGCCTCCATCCGCCGCAACGGGCGGTCGCTTGCCGATATCGCCCGGCACGAGATCAGTCCCCTGGCCGGCACGATAGGTTCCATCGCCATTCTCATCATCCTGGTGATTGCCCTCGCGGGCCTGGGCCTCGCGGTTGTCAATGCGCTCTACGCGAGTTCGTGGGGAACCTTCACAATCGCGATGACTATTCCTATCGCGCTCCTGGTCGGACTCTGGATGTACCGGATACGGCCGGGCAGGATCATCGAAGGGAGCGTGATCGGCGTGACGCTCATCGTTGCCTGCGTGCTGTCTGGGAGCCTGGTTCCCGGGTCATTCCTCGCGCCGTACTTTACACTCTCTCGCGAGAGCATCATCGTGGCGATGGCGGCGTACGGGTTTATCGCATCGGTGCTCCCAGTCTGGCTCCTGCTTGTCCCCCGCGACTATCTGAGTTCCTACATGAAAATAGGTACCATCGGCGCGCTGGTGGCGGGGGTCCTTATTGTCCACCCTGATCTCCGCATGCCGGCCGTCACCCGGTACATCAGCGGGGGAGGGCCGATCATCGGCGGAAAGCTCTTCCCCTACCTCTTTGTCACGATCGCCTGCGGAGCGATATCCGGTTTCCATGCGCTCGTCTCTTCCGGCACAACGCCGAAAATGCTCGACAAGGAGACCGATGCGCGCTTCATCGGTTACGGCGCAATGCTGATGGAAGGCCTCGTGGGCGTGATCGCGCTGATTGCCGCCTGCGCCCTCCATCCTGCCGACTACTTCGCCATCAACCTCTCACCGGAGAAGTTTGCAGGCCTCGGTCTGGTTCCCGTCAACCTCTCATCGCTTTCCCGGGAAGTCGGTGAAGTCGTCGCCGGCCGCCCCGGCGGCGCTGTCTCGCTCGCCGTCGGCATCGCGCAGATCTTCAGCGGCATTCCCGGCCTCCAGGGTTTCATGTCGTTCTGGTATCACTTTGCGATCATGTTCGAAGCGTTGTTTATCCTCACGACCATCGACGCAGGGACGAGAGTGGCGCGCTTCGTGGTGCAGGAGCTGGGGGGACGGATCTGGAAACCGTTTGAACGGCCCGGCTGGATTCCCGCCAGCGTGGCAGCGACGGCGTTTGTGGTCTTTTCGTGGGCGTATTTTATCTGGACAGGCAACATCAGCACGATCTGGCCGATGTTCGGCACCGCCAACCAGCTGCTTGCCGCCGTCGCTCTGGCAGTGGCCACGAGTGCCATCATCAATGCAGGCAAACATCGGTATGCGTGGGTCACCCTTGTGCCGATGCTGTTTGTTGCCGCGACCACACTCACGGCGTGCTGGCTGAACATCACGGACATCTTCCTGCCGCTCGCGCGGCAGCACGGGAGCTTCGTCCAGGGGACGGTGAACGTTGTCATGACGCTGATCATCATGTTCTGCGCCGTGGTGGTGCTGCTGGAAGCCGGCCGGCGCTGGTACCGGGTTCTGGTGAAGCGGGAGTACGTGATCCACGGCGAAGTCGTGTCTGCCGCCGACAGCAGGTTCACCCCGCCGACATTCGGTTGCTGCTGAGCGTGAAGCCTGCCGCGAAAAACCTTTGCCTTCGGTGTTCAGGCTTCGTATATTGACAGGGAAACGTCCCCATCTCCGGAGGTGCAGCAGCAAGCGTGCCTAAACGCACCGACCTTCACTCCATCCTGATCATAGGCTCGGGCCCCATCGTCATCGGCCAGGCCTGCGAGTTCGATTATTCCGGAACTCAGGCCTGCAAGGTCCTTCGCGAAGAAGGATACCGCGTCATCCTCATCAATAGCAATCCGGCGACCATCATGACCGACCCCGAGTTGGCCGACCGGACCTACATTGAACCCATCACCCCCGAATTTGTCTCCCGCATCATCGAACGGGAGCACCCGGATGCCATCCTGCCCACCATGGGCGGCCAGACGGCGCTGAACACGGCGGTAGCCCTCGCCGAAAGCGGAGTCCTGGAAAAACACGGGGTCGAACTGATCGGCGCCAAGCTCGAAGCAATCAAGAAGGCCGAGGACCGGGAGTTGTTCAAGGCGACGATGGATGAGGCGGGGCTGGAGTGCCCACGCGGAGGCTTCGTCCGGACGATGGAGGAAGCGTACCGGGTGATGGGCGAAATCGGTTTTCCCCTGATCATCCGTCCTTCGTTCACCCTCGGCGGTACGGGAGGAGGAGTGGCGCACACCGCCGCCGAGTTCGAAGACGCGGTGACACACGGCCTGGAGGCCAGTCCCATCCATGAGGTCCTCCTGGAAGAGTCGGTCATCGGCTGGAAGGAATACGAGCTGGAGGTGATGCGCGATCTGAAGGATAACGTCGTCATCATCTGTTCGATCGAGAACTTCGACCCGATGGGGGTGCACACCGGCGATTCGATCACCGTGGCGCCCGCGCAGACGCTCACCGACAAGGAATACCAGCGGCTTCGCGACGATGCCATCAAGGTGATCAGGGCCATCGGCGTCGAGACGGGCGGGTCCAATATCCAGTTCGCCGTGAACCCGGCAAACGGCCGGTCGCTCGTCATCGAGATGAACCCCCGCGTCTCCCGCTCCTCGGCACTGGCATCGAAGGCCACCGGTTTTCCTATCGCAAAGATCGCCGCAAAACTCGCCATCGGCTACACACTCGATGAGATCCCCAACGATATCACGAAGCAGACGCCTGCTTCGTTCGAACCGACCATCGACTACACGGTGGTCAAGGTTCCCCGTTGGGACTTCGAGAAATTCAAAGGCGTGGACGAAACACTCGGCGTCCAGATGAAATCCGTGGGGGAGGCCATGGCGTTCGGCCGGACCTTCAAGGAAGCCCTGCAGAAGGTTCTCCGCTCGCTCGAGCAGGGACGCTACGGTCTGGGGGCCGACGGGAAGGACCTGTTCGATGCCGCCGCGCTCGACCCGTCCGGCCGCGAGGAATGGAAGACCCGGGTGCGCCAGCGGCTGCAGCAGCCGCACGCCGACAACATCTTCCATCTCAGGTACGGGCTGCAGCTCGGGATGACCATCGACGAGCTGCACGCGATCACTCGCATCGACCCCTGGTTCCTCTCCAACATCAAGCAGATTGTGGATCTCGAGGGCGTTCTGCGGGCTTCGCCGGCTGCGGAGGACGGGCTGATGTTGAAGGCAAAACAGTATGGCTTCTCCGACCGTCAGCTTGCCGCCCTCTGGAAGAGCGATGAAGTGACGGTGCGCGCGATGAGGAAGCGCATGGGGGTCCGCCCCGTCTACAAGACCGTGGACACCTGTGCCGCGGAGTTTGCCGCCGAAACCCCCTACCATTACTCGACATACGAACAGGAAGATGAATCGGTCCGGTCGCCGCGGAAAAAGGTGATGATCCTGGGCAGCGGGCCGAACAGGATAGGCCAGGGCATCGAGTTCGACTACTGCTGCGTTCACGGAGTGATGGGCCTCGCCGAAGAGGGGTATGAGACCATCATGGTCAACTGCAACCCCGAGACGGTTTCGACCGACTACGACACCACAGACAAGCTCTACTTTGAGCCCCTGACCTTCGAAGACGTGATGAACATCTGCGACCAGGAACGTCCGGATGGGGTGATCGTCAGCTTCGGCGGGCAGACGCCGTTGAAGCTTGCGAAGGCTCTGGAGGCGCAGGGAGTGAAGATTCTGGGGACCTCGCCCGAGGACATCGACCTCGCCGAAGACCGGAAACGCTTCGGAGCTCTCCTCGACAGGCTGGCAATCCCGTGTCCCCCGTACGGCACGGCTTTCGATGCCGTGAGCGCGGCGGAGGTCACCTCACGCATCGGGTATCCCGTGCTGGTCCGCCCTTCCTATGTGCTGGGAGGACGGGCGATGGAGATCTGTTACGACGACCGGAACCTCGCCGGATACATGGCTCAGGCGGTGCACGTTTCTCCCGATCATCCGGTCCTGATCGACCGCTTTCTGGAAGACGCCTTCGAGTTTGACGTCGATGCCGTCTGCGATGGGAAGGATGTTTTCATCGGAGGGGTGATGCAGCATATCGAGGAGGCCGGGATCCACTCGGGCGATAGCGCCTGCGTGCTTCCGCCGTATGCGGTGACCGCCCCGCAGCTCCATACGCTCCTGGACTATACCAGGCGCCTCGCCCTTGCGTTGAACGTCGTCGGTCTTGTGAACATTCAATACGCCATGCAGAACGGCGTCATCTACGTGCTCGAGGTGAACCCGCGAGCCTCGCGCACGGTCCCCTTCGTCAGCAAGGCGACGGGAATCCCGCTGGCCAAAATTGCGGCAAAGTTGATGGTCGGGTGCACACTCCGCGACCTGGACGTGAAGGGATACGGCTGGGCAAAGCACGTGGCCGTCAAGGAATCAGTCTTTCCGTTTTCCAAGTTTCCACATGCCCGCCACTTCCTGGGACCGGAGATGCGCTCAACGGGCGAGGTGATGGGCATCGCCGACAGCTTCGGCCTCTCGTTCGCCAAGTCGCAGATCGCCGCCGGCAGCACGCTCCCCGGGAAAGGGACGGTCTTCGTCAGCCTCAACGACAACGACAAGAACGACCGAGCGGCCAACGTGGTGAAGAGTTTCCTCCGGCTTGGGTTCAACATCATCGCCACGGAGGGCACCTCCCGCTTTCTCCTGACCAGGGGGGTTCCCAGCCGGACTGTGCTCAAGGCAAGCGAGGGCACACTCAATATCATCGACGTCATCCGCAATGGGTGGGTGCAGCTGATCATCAACACCCCCCTCGGACAGGTGTCGCGCCAGGACGAACACGCGATCGGCAGGATGGCGTATGAGTACAAGGTTCCGTTCATCACCACGCTCTCGGCCGCGGCCTCTGCGGCCCGGAGCATTGCCGAGATGCGCCGCCATGAGTTCACCGTGATGAGCATCCAGGAGTATCATGAGCTGGCGAGGCAGGGGGGCACCACCGAGCAGCCGGTGTCGATTGAAGACTGCTCGCGTGTCGTCGAATACATCAAGTCCTTCCAGATGTGATACTCCCTCTGCGCGCCGGATCCTCCTGCGCCGTCAGTGTCAGACCGGTTGGACAGACAGCCAGGTCCGACGCTTCAGTCCGGCATCTCAGTCAAGTCTGTCCGGCGGAGCTCGCTGCACAACGGGCCGGAGGGGTGTACCGGACACACGAAGGACACAGTTTTCTTCGACAGGTGAGATCATGGTCAAATCAGGCAAGATCTCGATCATCCGGGAACTCTGGGACTTCATGAGAATCAGGAAGAAGTGGTGGCTTGGACCCATTGTCCTCGTCCTCCTGCTGCTCGGCCTTCTCCTGGTGTTCACTCAGGGCTCCGCTCTGGCCCCCTTCATCTACACCCTGTTCTGAGGGCCGCCCGGGCCCCCGGGGCCCGGCCGGCCAGAACGATCAACCCCACACCTCCGATGTTATTCACCCGTGAAACCAAGTCTGACCGATCTGTCTGACTTCATTGTCAGACGCTCAAGTCAGGCAATCATCCTTGACTACGCTGTCAGACAAAACCGTGCGACAACCAAGGTGGACCGTTTTGTCAGACCGATGGGTCGGTCGGTTTTGCCTTGAGCCCGCCGGTCACTGGCCGGCCACACGGCCAAGGAAGGTGAGGAGCCGTTCATTGAAATACGCCGGGTTCTCAAGGTTGCTCATGTGCGCCGCTCCCGGTACCACATGAAGCTCCGATCCCTGGATACGCTCCTGCATCGCCTTTGAGGCTTCAACCGGCGTAGTCACGTCGTGTTCCCCTACGAGGATGAGGACCGGGAGGCGGAAGGAGGCAAGTGAAGCGGTGGTATCGGTTCTCGACGCCAGAGCCAGCTGGGAGCCGGCAATGCTGAGAGGGGTCGTCTGAGCGATGATCCGCCGTATGTTGCCGACCGCTTCAGGTGAATGCTGCTCAGCCCCCGGAGCGAAAATCGCCTTCACCATCTCGCCGGCAAACGCCTCGGAGCCGATCTTTTTGACCGATGCTATGACTGCAAAACGACGCAGTTTTCCCTCATTCGTATCTGCCTCGCTTCGCGTGTCGCATAGAACGGCTGCGCGGAAGCGCTCCTGAGCGCGTTCAAGCGCGCGCAAGGCGATGTAGCCTCCCATGGAAAGCCCGACAATCACCGGCCGGTCGAGCTTGAGGGCAGTCATCAGAGCGAGCAGGTCGTCGACATGCCCCTCGATTGTGTACTGGCCGTCCCCTACATCGCTCTTGCCGTGGCCCCGGATGTCGTAGGCAATTGCCCGGTAATCACCCCCTGCCTTCTCCATCTGTTTCGCCCACATTTCGAGGCTGAACGGGAAACCATGAATAAACACGACGGGAACGCCATCCTGCGGCCCCCTTTCCACCCAGAACAGGTTCGCTCCGTTGATGACCGTATGCATGCCGACCTCCAGGTTGGTGAACAGGCTGATGTCGCTGGAAGAAACAAATTTGCGCCAATTTGCGCAAGTGCCGTTGACCCCGTGCAGTTCAATGGTTATATTCCCTCCTGCGTTCCCCCACGTTCCGATCATTCCGGAGGCCTCATGGAAAGCGTCCTTGCGTACATCGAGGCGAACACGGAACGATACCTCGAGGAACTGCGCCGGCTGCTCGCCGTTCCCAGTGTCAGCACGAATCCCGAGAATGCCGCCGACGTGCGCCGGGCCGCTGAGTGGCTCTCGGAACACATGCAGTCGATCGGACTCGAGCACGTCGAAGTATTCCCAACGCCCGGCCATCCTATTGTCTACGGAGACTGGCTGCATGCCGAGGGACGCCCCACTGTCCTGCTGTACGGTCACTACGATGTGCAGCCTGTCGAGCCCATCGATCTGTGGACATCCCCTCCTTTTGAAGCCGCTGTCAGGAACGGACGCCTCTACGGACGCGGCACCGCCGACGACAAAGGACAAATCTTCATTCATCTGAAGAGTATTGAGGCGTTCCTGAAAACTGCGGGAGCACTTCCTGTAAACCTCAAGCTCATTCTGGAGGGAGAGGAAGAGATCGGCAGCGATCATCTCGAGGCGTTCGTGGAGGAGCGGCGGGAGATGCTCAAGGCTGACCTGGTGCTGATGTCCGACACGCCGTTCTTCGGCGAGGATCTTCCGGCAATATGCTACGGGCTCCGGGGTCTCAGCTACATGCAGATCGATTGCGTCGGTCCAAACCGTGATCTTCATTCCGGCTCGTTCGGCGGGACCGTGCACAACCCGATCCAGGCTCTTGCGGAAATCATCAGCGGGCTTCATGACCGGCGGGGCCGGGTGACGATCCCGGGATTCTATGACGATGTGCGGCCGCTCACCGCGAAAGAACGCCGCGCCTTCAAACAGCTGCCCCACAGCGACCGGAAGTACGCCGCTGACCTTGGGGTCCGCGAGTTGTACGGGGAGAAGGGGTTTACGACCCTGGAGAGGGTCTGGGCGAGGCCCACTCTTGAGTGCAACGGCATCTGGGGAGGTTTCACCGGTGAGGGGGCCAAAACCGTCCTTCCGTCAAAGGCCTCCGCAAAGATCTCCATGCGCCTGGTGCCGGATCAAAGGGCTGACCGGACGGCGAAACTCTTCGAGCGGCACATCAGGAAGATCGTCCCGAGAACCGTGCGGGTGAACGTGAGCTACCTGCACGGGGGCGAGCCCGCCATCACACCCATCGACAGTCCGGGAGTGCGGGCTGCCGTAACCGCACTAAAAAAGGGGTTTGGAAAGAAACCGCTGTATCAGCGGGAGGGAGGTTCCATCCCGATCGTCGTGCAGTTCAAGAAAATTCTCGGCATCGACACGGTGCTGCTCGGGTTCGGGCAGCCCGATGAGAATGCCCATGCACCCGACGAGTTCATCAGCCTGTCGCATTTCTACGGCGGCATAAGGACATCAGTTTACTTCTTCCAGGAACTCCCTCACATCATGGAAGAAGAACAGCGTTGAGGTTCATCACCTTTACTTCCCCCCCCACAACCTCTTGGAGAGCACCATGAACCTTGTAGACAGAGCCAAGAACATCATCATCACTCCGAAGACGGAGTGGCCGGTCATTGCAGGCGAGACGCCGAACATTCAGCAGATCATCGTCGGCTACGTGATTCCCATGGCCCTGATCCCGGTCGTGGCCAGTATCCTGGGCGGACTGCTGTTCCAGCACGGCGTCTTCTTCTCCCTGACATATCACATCGGCACGGCTGTCGCGGTGTTCGTCGCCGCGGTGATCGGTGTCTTTGTGACCGCCTATGTGATTGATTTCCTCGCCCCGAATTTCGGCTCGGAGCGCGGGCTGGGACGCGCGGTACAGCTTGTGGCATACTCCTATACCCCGATGTGGGTTGCGGGGATCCTGAACATCATTCCGTTCCTGGGCGTGATTGCCGCCCTGGCCGGGATCTACGGGATCTATCTGATGTATCTCGGCCTTCCCGTGCAGATGAAGACTCCCCAGGACAAAGTGGTGGTCTATCTGGTCGTCACGATCATCGTTCTCCTGGTCGTCTATTTCGTTCTTGCTGCGATCTTCAGCGGAATTCTTCTGGGTATCCTGGGAGTCGGAGCCATCACGACCGGGCGCGGCGCCTATTGATCGGAGCCAGCAGCCCGGGAACAACACAGGGGCAGCCGGCCCGGCACAAGATTCGTCCGGGCCGGATTCTGGTTGAACCTGTCCCCCCTGACGCTGAATTCACAGACGGTCCCGCCGATTGGCGGGACCGCGCTGTTCGTAGCGCCCCATTCGGACCTTGCCGCGGGCCGTCGCGCAGTGGGAGAAACAGCAAGCGTGGCAAAGCCGATGAGGATGCGTACGAAGGTCACGCCGGCCGGTCCGATAGCCCGCAGTCCCTCGGCAATGAAGAAGAACGAAGCACCCCAGATGACGCCTGGCACCAGAAGGAGGAGCCAGTCATTGTCGCCCGTGTGGTCTTCCACGTTTCCTGTCCCCGGCGGCCCCGCTCAGAAGATGCTGAACCGGATGTATTTTCCCGGGGTCGACTTCATTTCCTGCAGCACTTCATTGAGGTTGATGGCCACGCTATCGACGTGCCGGTAAAGTCCTTCATCCTGGACCATCAGGCCGAGCGTTCCCTGTCCGCTCTTCACGCGGGCGAACACCGTGTCGAGCGACCGGGTGGTATTCTGGATGTTCTGAGAGGCCTGGTGAAGGTTCTCGGTCATGGCCCGTATGGCGGCAAGGCTCGAATCCAGGGTCAGCCGCTGTCCGTGGGCCATCGTGTCCAGTCCACCCGTGAACCGGACGAGGTTAGCCGACACCACAGAAAAGTTGTTGAGGACCCGGTCGAGTTTCGAGCCCTGGATGTCCACTACCTGGTTCACTTGCTGCGAGGCCCGGCCGATCTGCTGGACGATATCCTTAATCCCACGGCGCGTGTTTTCGTCGAACGTCGTATTGACGTTTTCCAGGATGCGGAGGACATCCGACCCGATCGGTGCGAGCGTCGACGTGAGCTCTGTCAAGTCGGCCTGATAGCTCCCGTGCAGCGTATCCCCGTTCGCAAGGTCCCTGCCGGCCCGGCCGGGTGTGAGGGCGATGATCTTTCCCCCCATGAGGCTGGAGCTCTTGATCTCCGCCTTCGCGTCGGTCGAAAGCAGGACATTTTTCTGGACCGACACTTCCACGGCGATCTGCGATCCCGCAAGCGTCATACGATTGACTTTTCCCACCGAGAAGCCCGCGAGCACCACCTGGCTCCCCTCCTTGAGACCGCTGACGTTGTCGTAGAGGATGAAGAATGAGCGATCCTTCTGCTGGAAATCCACCTCCCGCAGATACATGACCCCCCCGAAGAAGATGATCGCGGAGATGAAAATCACGATGCCAACTTTCGCTTCGTTGCTCAGCTTCATGGTGCCTCCCCTTGCATTGGCAGACTGCTGTCGATGTATTTCCGTACATCTTCGTTTCCGCTTGTCCTGATCTCATCTGCTGTCCCCGCCGCGATGAATTTCCCTTCGTCAAGGACTGCAAAACGGTTGCCCATCACGAACGCGCTCCTGACGTCGTGGGTGACCACGATGGAGGTCACGCCGAGCCTGTCGCGCAGCTCGTTGACAAGAAGATTGATCTCGTCGGCGGTGCCCAGGTCGAGTCCGGTTGTGGGCTCGTCGTAGAGCACGTACGGCGGCGTCTGCACGATCGCCCGCGCGAGTCCCACGCGCTTGCGCATCCCTCCGCTCAGCGAGGAGGGCATGAGATCCTCGGTATTCTCCAGTCCCACCGTGCGCAGCGCTTCACGGATCCGGGCAGTAATGTCGGTTTTCTTCTGTTCCGGCATGTAGCGGAGCGGGAGGGCGACATTTTCCCCCACGCTCATGGAGTCGAAGAGGGCGGCTCCCTGGAAGAGGAAGCCGAATTTCCTGCGCAGCGCCCTGAGGTCACTGTAGGCCATCGTCGTGACCTCCCGCCCGTCGACCTGGATCGTGCCGGAGTCCGGCAGGATGAGGCCGATGATCATCTTCAGGAGAATGCTCTTCCCCCCGCCGCTCTTGCCCAGAATCACTGTCGTCTCATGCTCGGGAATGTCGAGGCTGAGGCCGCGATGCACCTGCTTTCCGTCAAAACTCTTCCAGATATCCCGGATCTCTATCATGTCAGAGCAGCACTGAGGCCAGAAGGAAATCCAGGACCACCACCGTCAGGCAGGAGAGGACCACGGTCTGCATCGTGGACTTGCCGACTCCCTCCGATCCCCCTTCCACGTGATAGCCCTGAAAGCATGCGATGGAGGTGATGGCGAAGCCGAAAAACATCGACTTGATGATGCCATAGACGGCGTCGCTGACAAGGAACGAGTCCCGCATCCCTGAGATGAATTCGTCCGGGGCGATGTGCGTCACCACGCTGGCTCCCAGGAGGCCGCCGAGAAGGGCCACGAAATCCCCTATCACCGTCAGTACGGGGAACATCACTGTGCCTGCCAGCACGCGGGGGGTGATCAGAAAAGAGATCGAGTCGAACGCGAGGGACTCCAGAGCGTCAATCTGCTCCGTGACGCGCATCGACCCGAGCTCCGCGGTGATGGTGGCCCCCACCTTTCCGGCAAGTACCAGGGCCGTAAGGAGCGGGGTCAGCTCGAGGAGGACCGTCTTGATGACAAGATTGCCGACGACTGACCGCGGGAGCCACACGTAGAGCTGGTGCGCTGACTGCACGGAGGTTACCATGCCCACAAACGCCGAAACGAAGATGACGGTCGGAATCGAGTTGTTTCCGATCTGCACCATCTGTCCGGCGATGTTGCGGGCATAGTACCTGATGGTCCCGAGGTTGCGGAGGGCCCAGCCGATGTCAAGAAAATACCGTCCGAGCTTCTCGAAGAAGGATAGGGCCTTTTCCCCGAGAAAGCCGAAAAACAGCTGGAATCGCACCGTCGACATGGTTTCAGGCATTCCTGAACTACAACGGGGAACGCACCCGAAAAGTTCTTGAGCTCCTGCTCCGGCTGCGTCATGCGCGGCCGGGACGGCTCCTTGTCCCTGGTCAGAGAGCGGGAGCCGACCGTCGTTCCTGCGGACGGCCCGGGCGCTTCCTCATGACCCGCGCTCCGGCAGGCCTGTTGTGTCCTGAGCCGTGACGGGCCGGAGCTGCCGCGCGGCTTGATTTCCTCTGCCGCTTTTCGTATCATGACGGACGCGGGCGATTAGCTCAGTTGGTTTAGAGCGCACGGTTCACATCCGTGAGGTCATAGGTTCAAGTCCTATATCGCCCACTTCACCCTTTAATTCTGTCCCGAGAGACAGGGAAGGGATCCACTCATGCGCGCACCGCTCGTCGCAACGCCACAGACCTCCAGTCCCGGAACGGACGCGGAGGTTTTTTTGTGCCCATCCCGTTCCGGTCACTCCCAGGGGATACGCCCATGCGCAGACTGAAGGCCCAGATCATGGACACTGTCGGCGTTGACCGAACGCTGACCCGTCTGGCTCACGAGATCCTCGAGCGAAACAAGGGGGCGGAGAGCATTGTCATCGTCGGGATCCGGACGCGCGGCGAATTCCTCGCGGAAAGGATCGCCCGGAAAATCGAGGAGACGGAGCGTGTCGAGCTGAAGATTGGCTTTCTCGATATCACGCTGTACCGGGATGATCTGCTGGGCAAGCTTGAACAGCCGCAGCTGAAGTCCACGGAGATCCTCTTCAACATCAATGGCAAGAACGTCATCCTCATCGACGACGTGCTCTACACCGGCCGGACCATCCGTGCCGCTCTGGATGCGCTCATTGATTTCGGACGGCCGAGGACGATCCAACTGGCGGTGCTGGTGGACCGCGGACACCGCCAGCTGCCGATCCGCGCCGACTATGTGGGGAAGAACATCCCCACGACTGCCGATGAATCCATCCGGGTGCATGTCAGAGAGGCGGACGGCGAGGATGCGGTCTTGCTGATGAACCCGGAGGAGCCCGATCCGGGCCTCCCGGATCACACTGTGTAACCGGGAAACCACCCCATGCCGCTGCAGAGCAGACATCTTCTCGGACTTGACGGGATGCCCCGCCAGGATCTCCAGCTGATCCTCGACACCGCGGTCTCCTTCCGCGAAGTGCTGGAGCGGCCGATCAAAAAGGTCCCTCCGTTGCAGGGCAAGACGATTGCCAACATGTTCTTCGAGAACTCCACCCGGACGCGGCTCTCCTTCGAGCTGGCCGAGCGGCGCCTCTCGGCCGATGTGCTCGGATTCCAGTCGACAGGCAGCTCCGTGTCGAAGGGGGAGACCCTCAAGGACACCGCGCGCAACATCGAGGCCATGAAGGTCGATATGGTGGTGATGCGGCATTTCGCCTCCGGTGCCCCCCACTACCTCTCCACGGTTATCGAAGGACACGTGATCAACGCCGGAGACGGGAGCCACGAGCATCCCACGCAGGCACTGCTCGACATGTACACCATCCGCGAGAAGCTCGGCCGCCTGGAAGACCTTCATGTATGCATCGTCGGCGACATCGCCCACAGCCGGGTCGCCCGCTCGAATATCTACGGGCTGCGCACGATGGGGGCGCGCGTGTCGGTCTGCGGTCCGGCCACCATGATCCCCCGGGAGATCGAACGGATGGGCGTGGAGGTGCACCATCATCTGGACGACGTCCTTCCGCATGTCGATGTCCTCAATGTCCTGCGCATCCAGCTCGAGCGTGATGCGGGCCGGCTCTTCCCGTCCATCAGGGAGTATCACGCCATGTACGGCATCACGAGAGCCCGGCTGGAGAAGGCGGGCCGTGCCGTCACCATTATGCATCCGGGTCCCATCAATCGTGATGTCGAACTGTCCTCGGATGTCGCCGACGGCGAGCACTCAGTGATCCTGCAGCAGGTTCTGAACGGCGTTGCGGTGAGGATGGCTGTCCTGTACCTGCTATCGTCAAAATAGAAAGAACGCTCATGCAAGTTCTCCTGAAAGGCGCCACCCTCATCGACCCCGTGAGCGGACATGACGGGGCAATGGATCTCCACATCGCGGACGGAGTCATCCAGCAGCTCGGCCCGAACCTTTCTGTCTCCCGGGCGCAGGTTTTCGACCTCCGCGGCAAGGTTGTCGCGCCGGGTTTCATCGACATGCATGTGCATTTGCGCGAACCGGGGTTCGAGCACAAAGAGACCATCCGGACCGGGGTGGAGGCCGCCGCCGCAGGCGGCTTCACGGCCGTCTGCTGCATGCCGAACACGAATCCCGCCATCGACGACGAGTCGGTGATCCGCTTCATACAGTCGAAAGCCGGTATTGCCCTGAACGGACTCGTTGACGTCTACCCGGTGGGGGCCGTAACGGTTGGCAGGAAAGGCGAACAGCTCGCCCCGCTCGCGGAGCTTGCGGCGGCGGGCGCCGTCGCGTTTTCCGACGACGGGGAGCCTGTCCAGAGCGCCGAGATGGTCCGCCGGGCCCTCGAATACAGCGGGATGTTCGGAAGGCCCCTGATTCAACATGCCCAGGACCTGCCGCTGACCAAAGGGGGAGTGATGCATGAGGGCTTCACCGCCACCGAGCTCGGCTTGCCCGGGATGCCGGGTATCGCGGAAGAGGTGATGGTAGCGCGGGACGTCCGTATTGTGGAGTTCACCGGAGGTCGCTATCACGTCGCGCATATCAGCACCGCGGGAACCCTCGAGCTCGTCAGGGCTGCCAAAGCCAGACACCTCCATGTCAGCTGCGAAGTCTCCCCTCACCACTTCACGCTCACCGATGAAGCGGTGCGCACCTACGATACCAACACAAAAATGAACCCTCCGCTCCGCACACGCGACGACGTGGAAGCCCTGAAGGAAGGCCTCCGCGACGGATCCATCGAGGTCATTGCGACTGACCATGCGCCTCACTCCTTCGATGAAAAGCAGGTGGAGTTCTCCTCGGCGCCTTTCGGCATCGTCGGCCTCGAAACTGCTTTCGGTCTGGCTGTAACAGAACTCGTCCGAAAGAATGTGCTTTCACTCTATCAGCTCATTCAGAAGTTCTCCACCAACCCTCGCGCCATTCTCGGGCTTCCGGCAATCAGGGTCAGCGAGGGGGAAAAGGCGAACCTTACGATGTTTGACCCAGCAGCAGAATGGGTTGTCGATCCCTCTGAATTCAAGACCATGTCGAAAAACACCCCCTTCGGCGGATATAAGCTGACGGGGAGAGCGCTCGGCGTGATAAACAACGGCCAGATCCTCTGGACCGAATAGCAAGTGAACCGGATACCAGTGTGAACCGCCCCCTGTGGTGACCACAATTCTGGACGCTTGCACTTCCTCAATAGCCGCAGAAGTCTACACCCTTCCCTCTTGACCTCGCTTTTCCGCCCGTTTGCGGCACTCCCCGGATGGCACGCGCTTTGAGTTCCCTCAAGCCAGCAGATGGACTGGAGGTCAAATGAAACCGGTTATTCTTGCCCTGATCCTCGCCTCCCTGGCCTTTGCGGGATGCAAGAGAAATGCGATATACCCCGACACCGCACCTCCGGACGCTCCGACGGGATTAGCGACTGCAACGGGTGACAACTTCATCGAAATCTCGTGGGATCAAAACCGCGAGTCTGACATTGCGGGGTACAACGTGTTTGTGAGTTCCTCCTACACCGGCCGCTACGAGCTGATCGGTTCGACGAAGCGGCCGTACTTCATGGACAAGGGGGCGGTGAACGGGAACATCTACTATTATGCAGTGACGGCATTCGACTTTGAAGGAAACGAGAGCCCGCTGAGCAAGGACGTCGCCTATGACATCCCGCGGCCTGAGGGCTACAATGTGATGCTCAGCGACTACCGTCTCGCCCCGGCGACAGGAGGGTATGACTTCTCGAACTTTGCGGTCGTTCCGTATGATGACCGGTACGCAGATGTCTATTTTGAGAACTTCAATGGCAGAGTCTACCTGGATGTGCAGACGGATTCGGACATTGAAGACATGGGCCCGACCGGATCGGTCCTTGAGATTTCCACGGCGCCGTCAGGCGGCTGGTCGTCCACCCATGATGCGGAGGTGCAGGTGGGGCACACATATATCATCTGGACGTGGGACGATCACTATGCCAAGGTTCGCGTGTCTGGCCTTTCTCCCTCACGCGTCACTTTTGACTGGATCTACCAGCTTCGTCCTTCCACGCCCCTCCTGAAGCACGGCAGAGCCGAACGAGCTCCTGCGACCGCCAATCGCTCCCGCTGATTGGCGATGAGCAGGGGATAACAGTGGAGAAACGGTGCGCCGCCCTTCCGGATGTGATGGTGGCCGGGTGGGCGGCCCCTTCTCCATTGGCATTGCATTTCTGGCCGCGAAGAGGTATTTTTTTCACGTCCACTGACGCGGCACGTTGAATGAACACGGTTGCGCTTGTATTCCTTGTCCTTTCAAGCGGGGCACGGCCAATGCCCCCCGAACCTGGCCCCATCCTCGGGTTAGTTCCCGTCCCGGAATCTCATTCTCTTTCTCACTCCCAGCAGCCCACTGAGCCGCGCGAACAGTACCGTCTGGTTTTCAACGCCGTCCGGGATGGGCTTGAATCGGGTAATGTCGGACTGTTCTCAAGGTTTCTGGCCCTCCAGGTCCAGATGGACCTCCGCGATGGAGAAAGCGGCCTGTTCAGCGCACATCAGGCATATTACCTCCTCGAAAGCTATCTCCGCACCCGCCGGCTTGCAAACTTGAGGTTTTCCACGATTGGTGAATCCGATGTGAGCCCCTTCGCCACAGGAGGTGCCGGAATTTCCTACAAAGGCAGCCGCGAAGTCGTCCAGGTCTATGTTGCACTCTCCCTGGCGGGCGACCGCTGGGTGATATCGCGTATCAATATCTACTGACCCTCTGCCGTTGTGAACATGCCCCGGTGGCGTTTGCGCTCGCTGGCCACAGGCCGATTACGACCGGTCGCCGCAGTGCTAGCTCTCCTTCTTCTTCTTTGCCTTTCCCGCCTTGTTGAATCCGTCGTCCTCCGTCATGATGAGAAGGATTTCGAGGCGGTCCTCGAGGAGAGGTGTTCAGAGTATCTGGAGACGGCTGAACGTGAGTTTGGAGCAGTACAACGCTCCACCCGCCGGGTTGCGACGGAAATAGCCGGTCACCCGGTTGTCGAGGCGGTCCTGAACAGGACGGACACGTCGAGGCGACAGCTGTTTGAGACGATTGGACGGATCGCCAGAGAGCAGGACCTGGGCATCGAAGTGTACGACCGGCAGGCCCGCCTTCTCGCATGGGAAGGGAGGAGCGGTGCTGCGCATCGACGGGAAGTCCGGATAGCCCTTGACGGACAGATGACATCGTATGTCAATCGGACCCCGATCGCATCCCAGTTGTTCGTCGCCATTCCCGTGAGGGATCAGAGGTCGGTGATCGGCGCGGTCATCGTCCTCCGGACCGTCGATGTCAACTATCCCCTCAACAACAAGTACATCCGCAGCGAGGGTCTGGCCAGCGCGCTGACGCGCCTGCTTGGTGTCACAGTGGAATTCAATTTCGCGCCGGGTGCCGAGCCCAGGAAGGACGGGCGCTATGCCTCCGCAATTCTGTACGGCATCGACAGCACACGCGTGGGGACGGTCAGCATCCTGAGGCCGCCCCGTTCTGGGTTCCTCGAGGGAGCCAGCGCTCCCTTCCGTACTTTCGAGTCCATTTTGCTCCTCGCTTTGCTGGCGGTCGTCGTTACGACAGCGTGGCGGACCCTCCCCCATGTGTCTCTCTTGCCTCTCCTTCGCCTGGCAGCTACCTCCGCGCTGATCTGTGCGGCACGCTACCTGCTGCTCTGGATCGACCTGGGTACTCTGGCGCCCGGAATGGCCCTGTTCGATCCGGCGGAGTTTGCCTCCCAGTTCGGGGGAGGAATCGCCCGATCGATCGGCGATCTGACCATCAGCGTGGCAGCGCTCGTCTGGATACTGGCCAGTGGGGTCCGGATCCTCTCCGGACCCAGAGGTATCCCGCCGCCGGCCTTTCCGCGAAACCCGGTGCAGGGTGTCGCACTTGCCGCAGTGGCCGGCCTTTTTCTCTTCTGGCTGCAGAGCAGCTTCGGCGCGGCTGTGCGCAGCGTTGTCTTCGATTCGACCCTCCACTTCAGCGACCCCGGGCAGATCACTCCGTCGGTGGAATTGGCCGTTGTGATCGGCGACCTCCTTCTGATTGCTGCCTGTGTGCTGTTCGTCTCTGCTGCGGGGGTGAGGTATATTCTCTCGTGCCTGTCGGGGGGCAGGGCACCAGGCCGCGCCTCATGGGTAGCCGGAGCGTTAGTCTTAGGTGTTCTGGCCTGGATCTTCGGCTGGGTTCTGCCGGCACCCGCAAATCCCGTTGCCTACCGACTCGCCTTTGCCGCCCTTGCTCTTCTCCTGGCAGCCGGGATTACGGGCCGGGAGAGGATCCTCCCTCTCTTGGATCTCCGTACGGGTGTGCTGCTGCTGGGCGCCGCTGCCGTCCTCTACTACCCGCTCGTCGACATGAATGTCAGAGAGAAGGACCGTGGACGAGTCGAGAACTTTGCCGACGAAGTGACAAGGCCCGTCGACGGCTGGATGAATTCCGTGGTGGAGGACGCGCTGCGTGGATTCACCGGCGACGAGACACTCGATGTTCTGACGGACAATGACGCCGAGGATATACAGCAGCTTCCGTTCGTCCGGTGGGCGCGAAGCTTGGCTTGCCGGGAGGGGTACACATCGTTGTTCGTGCTTGCGGACAGTTTGGGGCGAGAGCTGAGCCGCTTCGCCATTGGGGGGCAGATCCAAACTGTGCTGCGTGTAGATACCACATCCCCAATCCCCGGCACGCTGTCAATCGCAGTGCGGGAAGCCGGGGCAGGGATCTATGCCATGCGGGTCTACGCAGGGTCGACGCCGATCCGCGCCTATGACGGCAGCCTTCTCGGTTTCGGAAGGGTCCTCATTGCCGCCGGCCAGCAGACGCTGTTCCGGGGTGAAAACCCTGAGTTATTGCGTAGCGAGGGCCCTCAGGACATCCGCTCGTTCTATCGGCGGGTGTCAGTTTCCGAGTTCCGTGATGGCTTCGTGTTTACGACCAGCAGCCCGGCCATCCCGGTCGGCTACAGACTTCCGGGTGCTGCGGCAGAATCGCTCAGCCGTGACGGCTCGCAGGCGGTGTGGGTGGAAGAGGTGATCGACGGACAACGCTATGAAACGTACCTCGTTCGCAAGCCTGGAAGTCCTTCTGCGATCGTCGCCCTCGGATTGGAGGAGCCAGGGCTGGTCTGGCACCTCGTTGGCCTGGTAAAGCTGCTCACGTTCTGTGTCGTTGTAGTGCTGATGATGGTTGCGGTGGCGGTGACGGTCCGCCGGTTGCGCGGAGGTGCAATCCTGGCGACATTCCGGGACCGGCTTCTGGCAGCGCTCCTCGTGACCGCTCTGGTGCCCCTGGCCTTGATGGCGGTCTATGGCCGCTTCAGCGCGCAGGATCGTCTCATGGCCAGGATTGGCACACAGCTGAGCCAGTTCACGACGTCTGTGGCCCAGAACATACCGGATCAGCCCGATTCGCTGCGCCGTATGACTCTCCCGGGAGCGGAAGACCTGGCCACCGATGTGGGGACCGATTTCAATGTGTACATCGGACCAGAACTCGTCCTGACCAGCCGTCCGGAGCTCTTCGAATCCGGTATCCTGGACCGGAGGATTAGCGGCCGGGCTTATAGCGCCGTGATGCTTGGCGGAAAGCGCTTTTTCGTTGAAACGGAGCGGATCGGAGTGTACCAGTACGCCGTCGGGTACCGGCCCATCGTCAACGAGGACGGCGCCGTCGGATCGATCGTCTCCGTACCGACGTTGTTCAGGCAGGACGAACTGGATGCCGAAGTGTCGGTGCGCAATGCGTTCCTGCTTGGGATTTACCTCCTGGTGATTGCGGCGATGGTGGCGTTTGCCAGCGTCTTTGCGAGCCGGATTGCAGCACCGATTCACCGGCTTACCGAAGCGACCAGGCGGGTGGCGCGTGGGGATCTGGGAGTGCGGCTGGACGATCTCACGGCCGAGGGAGAGATCGGCGAGCTGATCAGGTCGTTTGAGTTGATGACCGCCGACCTGCACCGGAACAGGGAGACGCTGCTGCGCGCGGAGAGGGAGCTTGCATGGAAAGAGATGGCCCGCCAGGTTGCGCATGAGATCAAGAATCCCCTGACGCCGATGCGGCTCGCCGTTCAGCACCTTCGGATGGTATTCCGCGAGGGAGGGGCGGATATCGCCCAGATCCTTGATGAGGTGACGCGGACCCTCCTGAACCAGATCGACACGTTGAGCCGCATTGCCACCGAGTTTTCCAATTTCGCCCGCATGCCGCGCGCGCAGCTTGTGCCCTGCGGCATCAATGAGGTTGTCCGCGAATCCGTCCAGTTGTTCGACCGGATGGCCGGCGTTCGCTTCACGCTTGATGCCGCCCCGGGTCTCCCGCCGGTGGTTGCGGACCGGGATGAGCTCCGGCGGGCATTCATCAATATCCTCAGGAACGCCATACAGGCGATGCACAATGAGGGCTCGGTCACGATCACCACACGGCAATCGGGGTCCATGGCGGAGATCGCAATCCACGACACGGGTCCGGGAATATCCGAAGAGATCATAAACAATTTGTTCCGGCCGAACTTCTCCACGAAGTCCGAAGGGATGGGATTGGGCCTCGTGCTTGTCAAGAAGACGGTCGATGACCTGGGGGGCAGCGTGCGTATCGAGAGCCGGGCAGGGGAGGGGACGACGGTCATTATCCTCCTCCCGTTCCACGGGCCGGAACAGCAGAAGGAGGAGCCGCGTGATGACGGTGGTTCCGGCTCTCACTAGGGCAGGGGCAGTCGCTGCCTTCAGCACCCGTAAAGGGGGCGGAGCTTCCCCGTTCGGGATGAACCTGTCGTTCAAGGTCGGCGACGATGAAGAGGCTGTGCGCGCCAACAGGGAGCTGTTCTTCGGGAGCCTCGGCGTTGGCCTCCACGAGCTCGCCATCCCCGTACAAATACACGGTGCCGGGATTCGACGGGTCGCCGCTTCGGGGTTGTATCCGGACATCGACGGGCTCATCACGGATACGAAGCGGGTCTTCCTGTGTGTGTCCGTGGCCGATTGTGTGCCCATTCTCCTGTTTGCTCCGGAAAGGGGGGCGGTGGGCGCCTTCCATGCTGGCTGGCGGGGCACTGCCGCCCGGATCGCCTCTTCGGGCGTGGAGCGGATGAAGTCCGAATTCGGCGCGGAGCCCCGCTCAATGCTGGCATTCATAGGTCCCGCGGCGGGCGGTTGCTGTTATGAGATCGGTGAGGAGGTGGCCCGAAGGCTCGACTCCCGGTTTGTGCTCCGGGACGGCTCCCGGCTCAGGGCCGACCTCAAGGGAGCGAATGCCGCCCAGCTGGAAGAAGCGGGCATTCCGGTTGGGAATATCGAGGTCCACCCGGGGTGCACGATCATGGAGCCCGAGGTGTTCCATTCCTACAGACGTGACGGCAAGCGCTCAGGGAGGATGATGGCCGTCATAGGAATCCCCTGACCGAATTCGTTGATTTTCCCGACGGTTTTGAGTACCTTCATTCCTGTCCTTTTCCGACATCAAAGGGGTGAACCATGTGCGGAATCATCGGATATATCGGGCATCAGAATTGCGTCCCCATCATTCTGGATGGACTGCAGCGGCTTGAGTACCGCGGATACGATTCGGCCGGCATCGCCCTGATCGAGGACGGGAAATTTTTCGGATTGAAGCAGGCCGGAAAAGTGTCTGAACTCGCAGCCGCGCTCAAGGCGAGCGGCGTATCCCACACCAGTTGTCTCGGCATCGGCCACACGCGCTGGGCCACACATGGTGAGCCGAACGACATCAACGCTCATCCCCATTACGATTGCCGCGAAGAGATCGCCGTCATTCACAACGGCATCGTCGAGAACTTTGGCTCGATCAAGACCCGCCTGACACGCCAGGGGCATACCTTCCGGAGCAACACCGACACCGAGGTCCTGGCGCATCTCATCGAGGAGATGTACGCGAAATCCCACGATCTCTGTGCCGCGGTGCGTCTCGCTCTTGCCGAGGTGGAGGGGACCTATGGTCTCGTGGTCATTTCGGTCCACGAGCCGGACAAGATTATCGTCGCGCGGAAGGGTAGCCCTCTCCTGATTGGCGTGGGGGACGGGGAGAACTTCGTTGCGTCTGATGCCAGCGCAATCGTCGACCATACCCGGCAGGTGGTCTACCTTGCCGACGGCGAAGTTGCTGAACTCACGGCTTCCGGCTTCCGGACGATGACGATCGATGACGTGGCGGTGGAGAAGGAGGTGGAGGAGGTGACCTTCGAGCTCGCCCAGATCGAGCGCGGCGGGTACGAGCATTTCATGCTGAAGGAGATCCATGAGCAGCCGGAGACTATCCGTAACGGTATGCGGGGCCGGCTGCAGGTGGAGGAGGCGGAGGTCGTGCTTGGCGGCCTGCGCGATGTGAAGGAGAAGATGCTCAATGCCCGGCGGTTCATCATTACCGCGTGCGGCACCTCCTGGCACGCGGGGCTGGTGGGTGAGTACATGCTGGAGCAGATTGCCAAGATCCCGGTCGAAGTGGAATACGCCTCCGAGTTCCGCTACCGGAACCCTCCCATCATGCCGGACGACGTTGTTCTGTGCATCAGCCAGAGCGGTGAAACCGCCGACACCCTTGCGGCGATGCGGGAAGCGAAGAGGAAGGGAGCGACGGTGCTGGGTATCGTGAACGTGGTGGGCAGCTCGATCGCCCGCGAGTCGCAAGGAGGCGTCTACATCCATGCAGGACCGGAAATCGGCGTCGCCTCGACCAAGGCGTTCACCTCGCAGCTTACTGTGCTGGCGCTGATCACGATCATGATGGCACGGGCGAAGGGGATGAGCAAGGAAGATGCCCGCGTGCTTACCAGGGAGCTCGCCTGTGTGCCGGACAAGGTGGAGCACCTCCTGCAGAACACGGATCTGGTCAGGACGGTTGCGGAGGAGTTCAAGGATACTTCCAACTTCCTCTATCTGGGCCGCGGGGCGAACTTCCCGGTCGCCCTTGAGGGCGCCCTCAAGCTGAAGGAGATATCCTATATTCACGCTGAGGGGTATCCGGCCGCGGAAATGAAGCACGGCCCCATCGCCCTGATCGACGAACATATGCCCGTCGTGGTGGTTGTTCCCAAGGATGCGATCTACGAAAAGGTCTTGAGCAATATCCAGGAAGTCAGGGCGCGCAAGGGAAGGGTGATCGCCATCGCCAACGAAGATGACACCGAAATCGATAAACTTGCGGAGTTCGTCATCCGGGTTCCGCGCACCTACTCATATTTCGGTCCGATCATCAACGTGATTCCGCTGCAACTCCTGGCCTACAGCATTGCGGTGGCCCGCGGCTGTAATGTGGACCAGCCCCGGAACCTGGCAAAGAGCGTGACCGTGGAATAACCATCAGCGGGGATCTCCTCATGAAATCTGAACCTCGTTTCAAGCCTACCGAATGGGCGCTGATTCTGGGCGCCTCCAGCGGGTTCGGGGGTGCGGCGGCCGTCGAACTGGCGCGTGCAGGCATGAACATCTTTGGTGTTCACCTTGACCGTCAGACCACGATGGGCGCAGTCCAGCAGATCATCAAGGAAATCAAGCACATCGGCCGGGAAGTTGTCTATTTCAACATCAACGCAGCCGACACCATCAAAAGGGCGGAGACGCTGGACGAGATCCAGGAGCGCTTCGGGTCTTCCGGCCACGTCGTTCGGGTCCTGCTTCACTCGCTGGCATTCGGGACGCTGAAGCCGTTCATCGCGCGGAAGGCTGAAGACGCAGTGAGCCCGGCCCAGATGGAAATGACGCTTGACGTCATGGCGAACAGCCTGGTGTACTGGACCCAGGGGCTGATCACGCGGAACCTGATGAAACGGGGAGGACGGATCTTTGCCATGACCAGCTCGGGGGGCCACACGGCCCTGCCCAACTACGGTCCGGTTTCCGCGGCGAAATCCGCGCTCGAGTCGCACATCCGCCAGCTCGCGCTGGAGCTTGGCCCGATGGGCATCACTGCGAACGCGGTGATGGCCGGCGTCACGGACACTCCGGCGCTCAGGAAGATCCCCGGCGCGGCCAAGATGCTCGAGGTGGCCAAATGCAAGAACCCCGGCGGCCGGCTGACGACCCCGGAGGATGTCGCGCGGATGCTGGTGCTGTTCGCTGATGAGCAAGCAATCTGGATGTCCGGAAACGTCATCGCTGTGGACGGCGGGGAGGACATCGTCAGCTATATCGGCCAGAAGAGCGCCCTGGAGCTGTAAGCCGCTGCTGTCCCCCGGGGTGCAACGAGCTCGTGGATCGCCTTCCGTTGCCGAAGCGCCTTCCGATGCTGATGCGCATTCCGTCGCCAAAGCGCATACCGTGGTCGTGGAGCAGTTCCCTTTTCTCCTCTTCCCCAACGAATTCCTTCAATCGAGCGAACAACGAGGTTCCGCATGAGTGATTTTCCCTTTTCCGAAGAGCAGCTGATGCTTCGGGACATGGTGCGTGATTTTGTGAATGCAGAGATCAAGCCGCGCGGCCAGGAGATCGACCAGCAGGAGCGCATTCCGGACGACCTCATCCAGAAGATCAAGGATCTTGGTCTGCTCGGCGCGGCGTTCCCCCCGGAGTACGGCGGCGGCGGGTTCGGGGAAGTGGGATACTGTCTCATGCAGGAAGAGATCGGAAGGGGTTGTCTCTCCACGGCGACCTTCATCGGTGCCCATGAGTCGATCGGGGCCAACGCCATCTTCCTTGGCGGGACCGAGGAGCTGAAAAGGAAGTACCTTGTGCCGCTTGCCGAGGGGAAGTATATCGGTGCATTCGCGCTCACGGAGGTGCTGGCCGGATCCGACTCGTTCAACCTACGGACGCGGGCGCGCCGGGAAGGAGATGAGTGGGTGATCAATGGCGAGAAGATGTGGATCACCAACGGCGGCATCGCCGACGTGGTGTCGCTGTTCGCCCGCACGGAGAAGGGGATTACCGGTTTTGTCGTGGAGACCAAGATGCCGGGGTTCCATGCCGGCCCGCCGGAGAAGAAGATGGGGATCAGGGGGAGCGTCACGAATCCCATTACCCTCGAAAACGTCCGGGTCCCGGCAAGCAACATGATCGGCGAAGACGGCCGCGGCTTCCTGATCGCCATGAAGACACTCGACGCAGGTCGTCTGGGCCTGGGCGCAGCGTGCCTCGGAGCCTCGAAGGAGATGCTCGAACTCTCCACGCGGTATGCGAAGGAACGGAAGCAGTTTGATGTACCAATAGCGCAGTTTGAGGCGATCCAGTTCATGCTGGCCGACATGGCGACCCAGGTCTATGCGATGGAGTCCATGGTCTACCGGACGGCATTCATCTACGATCAGGGAAAGCCGATCTCCCGGCAGTCGGCCACGGTGAAGCTGTTCGTCTCCGAGGGACTCTGCAAGGTCGTCGACATGGCCGTGCAGATCCACGGCGGCATGGGGTATTCGAGGGAGATGCCGATCGAGCGCTTTTATCGCGATGCCCGCATCAACCGTATCTTTGAGGGGACGAACGAGATCCAGCGGGTCGTCATTGCCCGTGAGGTGCTGAAAAAGAACGGGAAGCTGATCTGACGCGGTCCCGTCGTTATTTTACCCGCGGGCTTTTCTTTTTCCTAGCGTTTCGCTATATTTTCCCTGCTTTGACGGACAGGTAGCTCAGTTGGTAGAGCAAAGGACTGAAAATCCTTGTGTCGGCGGTTCGATTCCGTCCCTGTCCACTGGAAAGCCCGCCTTTGGCGGGCTTTCCCATGAGGAATTCTCCGTTTGGAATGCCGGGTTCAGAATCCGGTGAGCAGGAGAATTTTCCGCGCTTTTCGATGTTCCCCCCCAAGCATTCATCCTCCAGTCAACTCCTGGGTCCTGATTTCCTCTGATCGCTTGAATGCAAAGGCCAGATCAGGACGGTTTCCTCCCCCTGAGCTGGGCGGATCCGAACGGGGTTTCCACTCTGGTGATGTCGGATACTCCTGCTGCCTTCATCCAGCCCCGGATCTCTGATTCCGTGTAAGTGTCTCCTTCCGCAGTACCCACCAGCATGTTCAATGCAAAGAATGCACCTGCCGGCGGGCCCGTCCGGCTCTCATTCATGATGAAATCCTGCACCACAAGGTACCCGTTCGGGTTGAGGGCCAGGCCGCATTTCCGAAGCAGCGCCCGATTCTGGTCGGGAGAATTGCTGTGGATGATGGCAGAGAGAAACACAAGATCGTATCCTCGCGGAAGTTCATCCGTCGTATAGTCTCCGGGAACGAGATTAATCCGCTCCAGGAGCCCCTCCGCGCCGACGTACCTCCTGGTAAGAGGAAGTACTTGAGGGAGATCGAAAACTGTGGCCGTCACGTTTTTCCCGGCGCGGACGAATGCAATGGCGAACGCGCCGGATCCGCCGCCGACGTCAAGAACCCTCATGCCCTCACTCAGGCTCATCAGTGCCGCAACAACGGGCGCCTGTTTGCGTGCCCGGTCGTTCATGGCAGCAATGAATGCCTGGGTCCAGGTCGTTGTGTCTTCTTTTCGATCTTGTTGGGCAGGGACGGACGTGCCGAGCCTCACAGCGTTGGTGAGTGTGCTCCAGGTGTCCCAGAGGTGGACCGTGTGCATTAATCCACTCAGGTAGTCCGGACTGGAGGGGACCAGGTATCTCGAGGCGGATGGAGAATTGCGAAATGTGTCTCCCTCCTTGAGCAGCAACCCCATCGCTGCGAGGGCATTCATCAGGCGGTCCGTCGCGCGCCAATCGATGCCCAGCGAACGGGCGACATCCTGTGAAAATTCGCTCTGATCCCCTACGTTGTCGAAGATGCCGAGTTCGTACGCTGTCAGAAGGATTCGGCTTCGCTGGAATGCGTAGGCAATTTCCCGGATGAACTCCGGGGTAGCTTCGGTGTCTTTCATTTTCGTGTTCCCCTATTCATCAGGAGCAGAAGCGTGCCCGCATGATCGTCTTTCGCCGGGCGATTGTCTTCAGTCATCGTCGATTCTCTACACCCCCGGGTACGATCAAGACCTGGGCTCCCGCCGATGAGTCTGCGTCCCCTCAGTGGAGGGAGCTCATCACTATCTCCTCCGGGCGCAGAAGGCGATCCGGCGAGGGCGATGGGGACATTAGAGGCCGGGAGAGTCTTACCCAATGTCTACGGGGCGAGAAGGAGCTGGTCGAGGAATTTGTACCGGTCCCGGTGCTCGTCAGGAGCGGAACCTGGGTTGGCCTCGATGTGCATCACCTGATAACCGTCCCGGCTGTTGTACTCCGGCCACTTCGGCAGCCCCGGTCCGTTCGGATCCCCGGTCTTCGCGAAGTTCGTCCAGTACGACGATATGAGCTCCGACACCATCTGGTCCTCAGCACGCCACGGCAGGTTCCTCGACGAGAGCACCCGGAAGACGAACTCGATTTCAGATGCGTGAGGCGCCGTCGGCTCCGTCCCCGGCTTTGCGTCCGCCGGCAGAGGAAGAGTCTGATCAAACTCGTACCGGAAGACCTGGGACTCACCGGTCTTGAGCTGCAGTTCGAGCCATTTCCAGGTACCATACCCCATGAACTTGTCCCCGTCGAAGTCCGCCGCCGCCTGCTTTGCCTGGGCATCAGTCGCTGCCGGATAGAGCCTGAGAAATGCCTCCGCGTCGGCGCCGAACCGTGCTTTGGCGTGTCCAACATAGTTCTGAACTGTCGGCTCGTCCTTGTCGAAGAAGGCATAGTAGTTTTCTTCGTTCTTGTTCCAACCGGCGAGAAGCGGTATGTGCATCTGGCCGCCTGCGGCGTAGAGTGATGGACAGTCCGCAAGTACGAAGTACCCATCAACGTCTGGCTTGAAATAGTCCCACGGTTGCTTCATCGCGGCTTCGAGCACTTCTTGAGCGGGCATGGCCCGCAACGCCTCGAGAGATGCTGTCCCCAACGCCGACTCCGCGAATTTCACCCCTTCTTGTTCCGCCTGATCGCGTGACTTCATCCGAAGTGTGGCGCCAATGTGAGCGCCGCTCTCGCCGATTGCGCGGTGGAAAAGACCACGTGCCAGGGGCGAGGCCATCAAGACACTGACCGAGCATGAGCCGGCTGATTCCCCGAAAATCGTGACATTGTCGGGATCGCCGCCAAACGCGGCGATGTTCTTCTTGACCCAATCGAGGGCGGCGACCTGATCGAGAAGTCCGTAGTTGCCCGAGGCATTGTGTCCGGACTCTTTGGCGAGCTCAGGATGCGCGAAGAATCCGAAAACCCCCAACCGGTAGTTGAAGCTGACGACCATGACCCCCTTCTTCGACAGGTTCCCGGCGTCCTGCCGCGGTTCGGATGAGGAGCCGGCGATGTAGCCTCCGCCGTGGATCCAGACCATCACCGGGAGCTTGACCTTCGTAGATTCTTCCGGCATCCAGAGGTTCAGGTAGAGGCAGTCTTCGCTGGGACCATTGTCGTTGAAGATCATGTCACTATAGGGACGTCCCTGCATACTGCGTGCCGGGTACTCGACGGCCTTCCGGACACCGGTCCAGGAGAGAACCGGCTGCGGCGCCTTCCAGCGCAACGGCCCTACAGGCGGCGCGGCATACGGGATACCCTTGAACGTGCGCACCTTCCCATCGGGGCTCACCACCCCTTCCAGCACGCCATTGGTGATCCGCTGTTGCACATAGCGCAGCTGCTGCGCGTGAACAGCACTCATCGCGAGCAGCAGAAAAATCAACACGGCGCATGTCTGTCGATGGAGCTTCATAGGTTCTCCTGTGATGTCTCTTAAGTCTCGCTGCTATGGTGTGCCCTCAATCCTACATTCCCGCATCCGGAAGCCACGAGGCAAAGCTCGACGGGAGCACACTGAACTCCGGCTTGTTCAGTACTTGCCGGCTTGCAGGGGGGTGGGTCAGTGCCAAGAATCCCGAATTGCGAATAATATCACTGATCGAGATTCAGCCGATGCCTCCTGCCCATGGATGCTGTAACCAGGACATGACTGATGAATGGTTCAGAATAGTGAACAAACAATGCAAAATCATACTCTGTTTGACATTTCGTTCTGATTCAGGAACCACTTGACATTGTGATAGAAAAGTGATATCATATCTTTATCACGTTAATATTCCTGGAGGTATTCCATGCTCTCTGTCAGTGAAAGACCCGCACTCAAGATAAACGGCTTCGTCATGTCGCTGGTGACGGTTCTCTTGACCCTGGCAGGAGTCTGGTCTCTGGTGGAGGTTGTCAGGACTCGTGATGCATCACTGTTATGGTTCTTCTTCCCCGATATGATTGTGGTATCCCTGCTCATTCCGGGTTTCTTCATCGTCCATCCCAACGAAGCGAGAGTGCTGGTATTCCTGGGGAAGTACAGCGGATCGGTCCTTCAGGCTGGGTTCTGGTGGACGAACCCTCTGACCGTCAAGCGCTCGATCTCGCTCCGGGTCCACAACTTCAACAGTGAAAGGCTCAAGGTGAACGATCTCAACGGCAACCCGATTGAAATCGCCGCGGTGATCGTCTGGCGTGTCGTCGACTCGGCGAAGGCGCTCTTCGATGTGGAGAGCTATGAAGCGTTCGTGGGGATTCAGAGTGAGACGGCAATCCGCTCGCTTGCCTCTCAGTATCCCTACGATGCACATGCGGAAGGCAAGGCCTCACTCCGCGGCAGCACGGCGGAGGTCCTGGACCGGCTCACCCGCGAGGTCCACTCCCGTCTGGAGCTTGCAGGGGTTGAGATCTCCGATGCGCGCATCAGCCATCTGGCTTACGCGCCGGAAATCGCTCAGGCGATGCTGCGGCGGCAGCAGGCGGAGGCGATTGTTGCGGCCAGACAAAAGATCGTGGAGGGTGCCGTAGGGATGGTGCAGGAGGCGCTCCAGATGCTCAGTGAGAGGGGTGTCGTGCAGCTGGACGAAGAGCGGAAGGCGTCGATGGTGAACAACCTTCTGGTGGCGCTTGTCGCGGATCGGGAGGCGCAGCCGGTTATCAACACCGGGACTCTGTACGCATGACAGGGAAGAAACGATTCCTCCTGCGCGTCAGCGACGATCTCTACGAAGCCCTGGAACGGTGGGCGGCCGATGAGCTCCGCAGCGTCAACGCGCAGATTGAATACCTCCTTACGGATGCGGCCCGCCGCTCAGGCCGTCTTATCCGAAAACTCCCTGAGGGGCCAACGCATCTTCGCGGGGTTCCGGGCGAGAATTTCCCGCCAGCCGGTCCGCAGGGTGCGCCCGGGCAATGAGGCTTCCTGGATTCCTGGCCCTGGAGGATCTTCTTGGCCGGGACGGAGTACCGCGTACCGGTCCGGAGCCCGTGCCGGGGGTGCCGGGCCCGCCTGCCTTTCTTCAAGGCTGATGGCAACCATGTGCCGGAATCCGGTGTTTTCACTTGAAGGAGGCCGGAATCGTTGATATATTCCTTTTTGCCATTTCCAGGATCGGAGGACTCATGAAACGTCTCCCCTTGTTATTCCTTTTCACGTTTCTCCTTGCCGGCTGTGCAGCCTACAAGGAGCTTGAGCCTGACCCGCCGCTCCTGCCGGCTGAGCGCGGCTATATCGAGCTGAAAGACAACAAGGACAACTTCGAGCTTTCGCGCGACAAGAAGTACTACATCCAGTTCCCGCCGCCGGCGCACGACAACTTCAAGCTCGTTTTGGTCATCGACCAGAAACTCGCGATGCATGCCTTCCTCACCAGGCAATTCGATGGGAAGGAAGGACCGTTCAAGCCGATTATCGATGAGGCGGCGGCGAACGATTCCCTCATGGTTTATGCCGTCGATCCGCGGAGCCCGATGTTCTTCTGGGTCATCGACACGGTTCGGCAGGATTTGCAGCTGGCGATGCATTACCGGTACGTTCCTGCGTGGCGTTACACGTTCGAAATACGCTACACCGCATACCGGGGGACCCTCGGGGCGAACAGCGTCGACCGGACGGGCTACGAAGGCATCTCGCCCACGACGAACCTGGACGGCCTCAATGCCGCCGCCGAGCTTCCTGAACTCCAGCAGCGCAGCGTGAAACTCCGTGCCCTCCGGGATGAGCTGAACTCTCTTGCCTCCGTCTTTCCGGAGAACATCGCTTCCTCCCAGGATACCGCCTATAAGCAGTACACCGAGCTGAAGACCCGCCTCGACGACGAATTGGATTTTCAGGAGAACTTTGCCCGTGTCCTCTCGATCGTGAATATCGAGCATGACAGCAGGGGGAACACGGCAGCCTTTCTGGAGGGGGTGCCCTCGATGGCCGAAAGCATGAAGCATGCGAAGAGCTTCCCCTCGGGCGCTGCGGAAAGGTTGAGGACGCTCCTCTCAGTGCGCCTGGACGGAGTCTTGCCGTACTATGACCAGCTCCTGGGTTCAAAGAACGACATCGGCCCGATAAAGCCCCAGCCGGACAACTCCCTTGTGGACCTCTACCAGTCATGCGGGAAACCGGTGTCGAAGGAGGTCTACGGCCTTGTGAAGTTCGTCAAGCAGTTCAACGTTGAGAGTGAGGCGCTCGCCTCCGTCAACAGCCGGCTCAAGGAGCTGGATCAGCAGACAACCCGGAATCTCCCTACTGCTGGCGAAGCATTTTTCACTATGCAGGTCTCGAAGGTGTCGCAGATCAAGCCTTCCCTCCCCGAGCCGCTTTCGGGAAGGATCGAGCATTTCGGCGGCTATCCCTGTGCCGTCCGCATGACCAGGGAGATAGGAAACGCGGCAAGCCGGGTGAACGATCAGGAAATGGTGTACGGAAATGCCGCCAGGGCCTCGGCAAGCCTCGAAGCGAAGGTGTGGCCGGCTGCGGAGTCTTCCCTGCGCCAGCTCTTCAATGGGGATGACCTCTCCTCACCAGAGTCCCTTATGGATCAGCGCACGCAAATCACGCGGCACCTGGAATCGCAACTCTTCGATGGGGTGAAGCTGGCCTCGCAGCAGCGGGTTGACGCATTTGCCAGGCAGCATGAAGCCAGCTATGAAAACGTCCCGGCTCTGTACCAGGACTCGGTCTTCTTGCCGGTCCATCAGCTGAGCTTCAGCTCCGTCGGGCCCGGCGATCTTGCCGCCAAGCGGAAGCAGATCGACGATTACCTGGACCAGATCAAGTACGTCCGGTTCCCGGAAAACTCGATCAAGGCCATTTACGCGGACTTCATCAAAAACGTCGGCGACAGGGGGGTGGAGAAGGCACGTGCCATTGTGGACCATGGGAAGTTCTACAAAGGCACAGACAAACAGGTGAAGGGGTTGGTTGATGAGTGCAATCCCGCTGCGGCCAAATGGATCGTGAAGGCCAGGGAGTACCGCAGGCTTTTTGCCATGCCGGTGTCCACCAGCCCGCGCGGGACAAACGAATACATCTTCCGCCTGGGCCTGCGCATCCCTTCCGAAGCCCAGTTCCCCGTGTTCGACATCAACATCAAGCTCCCGCATGAGGTGGCTGAGAAGGCCGGGACAGAACAGTGGTACCAGGAGATCACCCTCAACAAGAAGCCGATCAGGAACGAAGGCAGGTTCCGCATCACCGCGCCCATGGCTTCGAACAACTACGAATCTCAGATCTCTCCGGTGGAAATGGACAAAGCTGGCAGCAATGTCCTGGAAATCCACTTCAAGTATCCGGGCTTCAGAGTGTTCGAGATCAGCGCGATGGCGCAGGTGCCGCTGATCAGGAAGAACTGATTGATCACTGGTCAATGGAGACAGGAGTTACTATGGACGACAACACCAATGAGCAACAGCCGGCCGAACAACCGAAGCAGCCGCCCCGCCCGGTACAGCAGACCCGCCCGCTCCCGCCCGACACGATCGGTGAGGAAACTCCTTTCCACCGGCCCGTCCATCCCAATCGGAAGCGTTGGCCGCTCATCACCGCCATCGCAGTCCTTGTGGCCGGCGTAGGCGTCCTGGTCTATTTTCTGACAAGACCCGATCTTTCCGGCGAAATCGTTATCCCGTACATCTCGCACCAGAAGCCCGCTATTGATCCCCATCTGCCGAGCACCAACTCCCTGGCCGACAAGCTGGATGAGGTGCAGTTCGACGGGCTCTTCAACCTTGTCGCCAGCCCGAGCGGGGTCGTCTACGAGGACGGGCTTGGCGATTTCCGGGGGATCGACCAGAATAATGTCGTGACCGTCAGGCTCAGAACCGGCAAGCGCTGGCACGACAGCTGGCAGGTGGCTGCGGCCGACGACAAGTTCACGATCACCAAGGGGACCGACCACCTTTTCGGTCCAGCCGACCTGAACTTCACGCTGAAACGGATTCAGCAGCTTGGCAGCCTCTCCCCCGACTACATTCTGGTTTCCCAGGCCCTGATTACCTGGGGATTCCAGGGGCCTGACATGGACGGCCTGATCCGGTTTCAGTTCAGGGGAGACCGCATCTGGAAGGAGTCGGATATCAAGGAGGTGCTCTCGTTCAAGATTCTTCCGGACGGGTCCGACATGAACGCGCTGACATACCGCGTCGGTTCCGCCTCCTATCTGGCCCTTCCGCCGAAGGAGGGGGTTTCGAACTACTACCGCTCGCCGGAAGGAGGAGGGGTCATTCCCAACATCCTCCTCGCGCCGTTCATCGACAACAGCACATATACGACGGAGCTGCGGAACACCAAGATCAACCTGATGCTGGACACGCCGTTCGGCTCTCTCTCCCCGATCCTTGGCGATACCGCGAAGTATTTCGTGAAATCCAACATCAGCAACACATTCTTTGCCCTCTGTTTCAACACAGCCAGATTGAACAGAGACCAGAGGCGGGAACTCAGGAGGCTCATCAACAACAAGCTGATCCTCGACAGGTTCTACAAGGTCGGCACCGAACAAGCGCGGCATATCCTCGACTACAAGGGAAATCACGACAATTACGCCGATTACCTGAACCGGAGCGTTTTTCCCTCCACCTCGTACTACGTCGAAGACAGCGTCGTCACTCCGGCCGTCGATGACCAGCCGGCGAACCCCGGTCTCCTCCCGGACACCGTCCGCATTCAGGCCTGCCTGAACTCCGGGTTCCGGGAAGAGTTTTCCGACCTCATCGAGATCCTGAACGATCCGACGGTCACCCGGGGGAAAGTGCGAGTTACCGCGGTCACGAACGACGAGGTCAGGAAAGGCAATTATGACGCCCTGTTGATCGCGGTCACCGGATACCGGAGCAATTTCCTGTTTGACCTCTATACAGTCTTCCTGCGGGAACCCGACTTGGAAACGTATCGCATCAGCCTCCAGACGGTTCCGGACGGCCGTGGAGGCCTGACGGCGGATCCTTCGTCGTTCCGGGCGGATCGCAACTTCTTCCGCCTGGATCCGACGACCGACAGAGCGGACGCCGCGAACATCGCCACGTTCCTTCAGTATCTCTACGGCTTCATGTCGACCCACCAGATCGGCGACAAACAGGAATATGCGCGTCGTATCGACGCGCTGGAGCACGATTTGTGCCTCGGCGCGTGGCTCTTCTCCATGCCTTCGCTTGCGTATTTCAGCACGCAGTTCGATGCGAGCAGCATCGACCTGTACGGAGTAGCCTCGCAGCTCTCCACCGTCAAGAAGTGGCAGGAACGGAAAAAGTAAGCCGGCGGGCCGATGACACACCGACGGCGTACCGCATTGCTCGCCTTCCTGGGCTCTGTCCTGGCCTGCGGCGCCACGGCTGGAGTGCGGGTGCTCCTCATCGAGCGGCCTGAGAAGCTGATGGTCTTCAACCAGTACCAGCAGGCCGCGACGACGGAAGAGTTGAAGAGACTCGCGCCGTTTGCACCGGTCATCGTCGTCAGGCCGCAGGAGATGCTGCCCGACGGCTACACGTCCAGCATGGTCGTGCGTGCGGAGGGAGAGACCTTCTTCTTCGTCAGGGACACGTCGGGCGGACTCGCTGGAGCTGGTGAGGCAGGACGGATCCGTTCGATCGAGGGGGCCGAACTGCTCGGCGACACGGTCCAGGCCGCCGCGGGCGTCACCGTGGAACCCGAGTCGGGAGGCGTACATCGCGCCGGCAGAGGTTCACTGCTGCAGAGGCTCTTCAGGTCGGGGGGCTCGATCTATGTCAGGCTGCTCTCCCCGAAGGGAAGCCTCGGATGGATCCATCGGGCCTCGGAGGCAGGGCTCCGTTCGTATCACGTGCCGGGAAGTCAGGTGCGGGGCGATCGGTCAACCGTCGAAAGTATGGTCCGCCTGAAGATTGACGAGACGAATACCGTCCTCCGCCGGCTCTTTGGTTTGTTCGACCGGCGGGCAGGCCGAAACCTCTCCCCGCCGCTCTGGAGGCTCACACCTGAACGGGGCGCGCTGGTCTGCGAATTCTCGGGCGCCAGCCCGCATTCGACCTTCGACGGCAGCGCGGGCTTTCTGGCTAAAGACATCGAGAATTCCCTCATCGGAACTGGATGCCGCGTCGAGACGGTCCCGGGCCTCATCACGGTCCGCCTCCCATGAGAAGCAAGGTCATTGAACACGGCCTGAGCGTCTTCTGTGTGGGTCTCCTCTTTCTTGCAGCGCTCTGGTGGTATTCGTCAATGCAGTCTGACTCACGGGCACAACGCGACGAAGCCCTCGCTCCGTTCCTCTCCCTCGATTCGGTCGATCTCTCCAATCCCTATCACCGCGAGCTGTTCCGGGAAACGGCGGAAACCTTTTTCCCGGGTCAGCCTTCCGATTCGCTTCTCGGCGCTATCGATTCCTACCGGGCGGAGCGGTTCACGAACCGGGAGTACAAATCGGGCGTTGAGCGGACGATGACAGGCGCGGATCTTGCCCGGCTTGGGGGGATGTATCTCCAATTTGTCGCAGTCTATCTCGTGACCCTCCTCCTCACTTCCGTTGCCGCACGAAGCCTTGCGGTCCTGACGTTCGTCAGCGCGAAGCAGGGAGGCGGTTCAGCACCCACCCGCCTGCTCCGGCTCGTTCTCGAGCGCCGCGGTGCGGACGGCCGCATGCTGTTGAGACTCCTTCTGAGAGCGGCAGGCTCCGCCGTTGCCGGGTTCATCCTGTTTTCACCAGCCTATGTCGTTGCATATGCGCTCAAGGGACGGATCGACACAGGGTCCATTCTCTTCATGATCCTCCTCGCGGTTTTTACCAACGGAGTCCTGATCAACTACGCGACACGGTTCTTCAATCTCCTTACAGCGGAGAGCCGGAAAGGGTACGTCGATACCGCACGGGTGAAGAACCTCAGGGCCGGGTGGGGTTGGAACTCGCCGCACGGACTTCCCCTCAGACTCCTCTGGCGGCCCCGCGAGTTCGCTACAGGCCATATCTTCCAGCAGATCTATCTCCAGGCACGTTTCCAGCTCGTTCCCGCCCTCAAGGAGCATGCGTCGTTCCTCATCACTGGCCTGATCATCATCGAAATGGCCCTGAACATCCAGGGACATCTCGGCTACGAGCTGCTCCAGAACATCCTCTACCGCCGGTATGACGTCGTCGTCACGATCCTGTTCGGGATGTTCCTGCTTGTCAAGCTGACCGAGCTTGCGGTCGATTGGCGGGTGCATCTCGTGACCCGGAGATTCGCCAATGAAGGGTGAGAAGCTCGCCGCAAGGCCCGATCTCGTCTGGCTCCTCGTCTGGCTTGCCGGCATGGGGGTGCTCCTGCTCTGGGATCTGGCATTCCTGAACAACCCTGCCCTGAAGAGGTTGCTGAACGCGTTGTTCAATACCCTGGCGGCCGGACTGACCGTGGTCGTGCTTGCCCTGCTGCTCGGCTGGGCCTGCGGAGCCGGCCTCTACCTGCTGGAGCGCCGGGGCCGGAAGGGTGTGTATCTCACCATGACGTTTCTCCTGAACATTGTGCGCTCGGTCCCGCAGATCGTGGGCATCCTGGCGGGCTACATTGTGCTGACGCTCCTCATCGAGCGGGAGGTGTTGGTTGGGTCGGCAGCCCTCCTTTTCTGGATGTCGGCGATCGTGGCGGTGTTCGTGTTCCTTGACATCGCAGACCTTGTGCGGGGGCGTATCGCGCAATTCGCCGCGCTCGATTTCTATCCCGCCATGCTCTGCTGCGGCGTGAGTGAAGCCAGGATTGTGAATGTGGAAATCCTCTGGAAGAACAGCCGGGCACACCTCCTTCACGCCATGATTGCGGTCTTCGGCATGGCAGTCTTCCTGCAGTGCAGCATCGACTTCATCCTGTCGGTCGGGCTCTCCACCGAGGTCAGCGCAAGCAATTTCCCGGCAACCCTCGGAGGACTTCTGGCGACCATGGACAGCAAACAGGACATCCTGGCGGTGGGGACCATCCTGACGGATCCCGCCTACACGCCCCAGCTGTTCTTCCGCCATCTCCAGGGTCTGAGCGTTGCCTTTGCGTTGATTTTCACCCTCCTGTGCATCCACACGATCACCGCCGGCTTTGTGAGGAGGCGGCGTCTGTGAACTCCCCCCGCGAGCTTTCGTTTTCCATCCGTATCCGGGCCGGCAACCGCACCCTTGTGGACATCCCGGACTACAGCCTTCCCGAGCGGCGCCTGATGATACTGTTCGGGGAATCGGGCATCGGCAAGTCGCTGATCAACCGCGCGGTGTACGGCCTGCTTGATGGAGATGAATTCCAGGCGACCATCAACGGCCAGGATGCAGCGTCCTACACCTCGACCCCGTGGGTTCGTTCCGTCCAGGAAAACGGCTTCTTCGTTTTCCAGGAGCCCTCCACTCATTTATATCCCCTCCTGACGCTTGGCGAGCAGCTCCGGGAGGGATCGCTCAAAGACTCCGTCAGCGAGGACGCGATCCTGGGAGAGCTCTGGAGCGGAACCCCGACGGCCCGGCCATCCAGCCTGCTCGGGGTCTACCCGAAGCCTTATCGGCCGAGCGGCGGAGAGAAACAACGGATGCTGCTGGCGATGGCCTTCAAAAAGATCGACCTCTTTCTTGCGAGGGGAGAGGCTGAACTTCCCTCGTTGTTCCTGTTCGACGAACCGACGGGAAGTCTGGACAACAGGTTCCGGGATATCGTGCTCAGCATGCTGTTCGACCGCTACCGGCGTATGGCCTTTACCGGGGTAGTCGTCAGCCATGACTATTCCCTCATCAGCATGATCAGGAAAGAGCACAAGGATCTTGCGGAAGCTGTCGTGTTCCGTGAACTGGCGCTCGAGAAGAGTGCTTTGGTGCTCCGGAAATTCGAACCGGAGACATACCTCGGATGGCTTTCAGTCCAACACCCCCCACCGCGGTCCCCCGGGGGGAGGCAGATCGCCCGGATAGAGAGCGACGTCGGCGTTTTCCACCGGACCTTGACGATAGCCCGCGACCGGGAGGGATCCGTCCCCGCGCCGCTTGTGCTCAATCAAGGGGCCATGACCTACCTGAAGGCCCCGAGCGGGACCGGGAAGACCACGCTTGCCAAGATGATGATCGGTCTCCTCCGCGGTGAGCGCTTCAGCATGACACTGGGCGGGGATACCGTCGGAGTGGGGACCCGTGAAGAGTTCTGGCGGAAGCGTGTATGGGGGAAAAGCATGACCATGGTGTTTCAGCACGCCGACGAGGCGCTGAATCCCCGCTCTACCGTTTTCGACACGTTCAAAGGACTTCCCACAGAGTCGATGCCGACCCGGGATTGGGTCCGCCGGACGCTTCACGAGTTGTTCGAGCCCGATATGGCGGACGAGATCCTGGAACGCGAAGTCTCCAATCTGAGCGGCGGTCAGAAGCAGCGTCTCAACCTTCTCCGCGGCCTCTCCCTGGAGACGGGTCTGATCATTCTGGATGAGCCTCTCAATGGCCTGGATTTCGAGAGCAGCATTCGCGTACTCGACCTCCTCCGGGAGAGGCAGCAGCGCGGGAATTCCATTCTGGTGATCTCCCATAACGAAGAAATCTTTGACTCCCAGGTTGGAGACGAGGGAATCTATTACCTGGTTCAATGAGCTGACGCGAGGTGACGGCCGCTTCTTCCCGGGTTCCGCCGCGATCCAGATCCGTGCGACATTTCGCCCGAAATGAGCTCTCCCGGCCTCTGCAAAGTCGTTCTGCTCCGGCTCCTGGGGTCCCTGCAGCCAAAGAGGATTCTATCGCAGCGTGTCCGTTGCCTTTTCTCATAATTTCTCGTATTTTCCAAGTTGGGTCAAGCAATCTCCGGTCTTTCTCATGCGCCTTCAAGGTTCTTCCCGTCAGCGGGGCGGACGTTGGGGGCGTTTTTTTCTGTCGCTGATCGGCGAACGGGGTGCCGCCAGACAAATCTCATAGGAGTGAGGAATTCATGGATCGCAGGCAATTTCTAGCGCGGAGCATCGGTGGCGGCGTTGCAGTCGCAGTGCTGGGAGGCTCAAGCCGGCTGCTGGCCGCCCAGGCCAAGGGGGGTCCCCAGAACCAGGCATCGAAGGCAGAATCCGGACCGTTTGATCTTATTGCGGTCCGGGGCGGGGAACCCGATGCGATGTTCGACAAGGCCATCGAGGCGCTTGGCGGAATGGGGGCGTTCGTCAAGAAGGGTCAGCGTGTTCTTGTCAAGCCGAATATAGGGTGGGACGTTGACCCGGAGCGGGCAGGGAACACGAATCCCAGGCTGGTCCGCCGCATCATCGAGCATTGTTATCATGCCGGGGCCAAAGAGGTCTTCGTCTTTGACCATACATGCGACAACTGGAGCCGGTGCTACAAGAACAGCGGGATCGAACAGGCCGTCAGTGACGCCGGCGGAAGGATCGTCACGGGGAACAGTGAAAGCAACTACCAGGAGGTTGACGTGCCAAGGGGAGTTCGCCTGACGAAGGCCAGGGTGCACGAACAGCTGCTCCAGGCGGATGTCTTCCTGAATGTCCCGATCCTTAAGGATCACGACTCCGCCCGGCTGACCATCGGGATGAAGAACCTCATGGGCATTGTATGGGACAGGCCGTACTGGCACCAGAACGACCTGCACCAGTGCATCGCCGATATGGCCTCCTACCGCAGGCCCGATCTTACTATTGTGGATGCCTACAACGTGCTCAAACAGAATGGTCCACGGGGAGTTTCGCGCGGCGACGTGTCTCAGATGAAGGCTCAGCTGGTGAGTCCCGACCCCGTTGCCGCCGACCTGGCTGCGACGAAGCTCTTCGGACTGGATCCGTCGGAGATCAAGTACATCGGTCTGGCAGCTTCCATGGGCCTTGGCAAAGGCTCGCTCGAAAGCGCCTCCATCAAACGGATCAAAATGTAGCCGGCGAAAGACTCCGCGTGCTTCCCGACAGGGGGCTCCGCGGAGTTGCATGCATCCAGCCATCATGAGAAATGTCTCAGCAGGGGGTGTGGTGAAGAGTTTGAAGCGGGGGCGGGTTGCAGTGTCTCTGGTCTTCTTCGGCCTGACCGCCCTGCTGTTTCTTGACTTTTCGGGATTCGTACCTCCCGCGTTCATGACGGGCGTGACCTACCTGCAGTTCCTCCCTTCCCTGTTGAAGTTCGTCAATCTTGCCTGCCTGGCGGCAACGGGATTCATCGCGGTCCTCCTCCTCACACTGCTGTTCGGCCGGGTTTACTGCTCGACGATCTGTCCTCTGGGAACCCTGCAGGATTTCTTCACGTATCTTTCCAGGAAGATCCGGCGGAAACAGTACCAGCGCCGGCAGTCCCGCCATGACAGGGTCCGCTACGGGCTGCTTGCCCTGACCATCGTGGCATGTGCGGCGGGCTCGACGATGGCGGCGACCCTGCTTGATCCCTTCAGCAACACCGGGAGAATCCTGGCATCCCTCGGCCGTCCGCTTGTGATCGGAGCCAACAACGTCCTTGCCTTCGCCCTCCAACTGCTGCATATCTACACCGTGAACCCCGTTGAGCAGTACCGCCCCGGATGGTTTGCGATCGCCGGCGCCCTTCTGATTCTCGGGGTGGTCGCCGGGTTTTCATTTACCCGGGGAAGGCTCTGGTGCAATACGATCTGTCCGGTAGGGGCCGTACTCGGCCTCATGTCCCGGTTTGCCCTCTTCAAGGTCGCGATCAACCAGGGGGACTGCAAGGGATGCGGCCTGTGCGAGCGGGTGTGTAAGGCAGGATGCATCGACCGGAAGGCAATGACCGTGGATTTTGACCGGTGCGTCGGCTGCTTTAATTGTTTCGAAATCTGTCCGCGCGACGACATGTTCTTCCGCACCCCCTGGCATAAGCGGCGCGAGAGGGGAGGCGAGAATGTGAGCCGGGGGCGCAGGCGCTTTGTGCAGCAGGCGGCCGGGTCGTTGATGGTCCTTGGGGTGGTGCCCGGGGTGGGAAAAAAGATCGTGAGCACCAAAGCGACAACCGTTCCGACCGGGTCCGCACTTGCTGTCAGCCCGCCCGGCTCCAGGGGACTTGATCATTTCACCGCCACCTGCACGGCCTGTCATCTCTGCGTGAGCGTTTGCCCGGCCAGGGTGCTCCAGCCATCATTTCTCGAGTATGGCATCGGCGGCATTTTCCAGCCGCGCATGGCCTACGACGTTGCATACTGCAATTACGACTGCACCTTGTGCCTTCAGGTCTGTCCGAGCGGAGCGATCCTGCCGATGGAGCAGGAGGAGAAAAAGCTGACGCAGCTCGGGGTCGCGAAGTTCGTCAAGGACAACTGCATCGTCAATACCGAAGGGACGGACTGCGGGGCCTGCTCGGAGCACTGTCCCACCAAGGCCGTCAGCATGGTCCCGTTCAAGAACAAACTGGTGATTCCTGAAGTCCGTTCGGACTTCTGCGTTGGGTGCGGAGCGTGCGAGCACGCGTGCCCGACCCGTCCGTTCCGGGCGATCTTCGTCGAGTCGAACCGAGTCCATGCCCGCGCGAAGAAACCCGAGCAGAAACCGGTCATCCAGCCCACCGCACCTGCCGAGGATTTCCCCTTCTAGCTGCATCTCACCCGGCATTTCCCCTTCTGGTTGAATCTCACCCGGCGTTGACGTATTTTCCCCTGGCTGTCTTCCCGGATTGAACTCACCCCTTCATGAGACGCATGCGAACGATTGTCGTTCTCGCGGGCCTCGCCGCCATCGGGTTTTCCTTCCTTCACCTTGCGGCCCCCGCGCCGGTCCCTGCCATCTACCAGGAGGGCGAGGATCTGGTCTATGAGGTGAGCTGGACTATGTTCAAGCTCGGAACCATCCGCCTGAAGTCCCTCCCGGACAGGAAAACGGTGGCGTATATAGATTCCTACGCAGGCCTTCCGTTCGTGGATCTCCATTCTGTCCACTACTCCTGGATGGACTCTCTCTTCCTATCGCACGGGTCGCTCTCGCTTGAGAAAAGGAAAGACAGGTGGTGGGGACTGGACTACAGGTACGACCTGCCGAACAAGCGGGTGATCGTCGAAGAGATCTACCTGAAGGACCCTGCGGCGCAGCCCGATTCGCGGACAGCGAAGGATACTCTTGCGCTCCCCTCATCAGAGTTTGTGGACGGGCTCTGCATAGGCTACTTCCCCCGCCGATTCATCCAGGCGGATACGACGGTCGAGGTTCCCACGATCCTCTACGGAAAACTCGGTCAGACATCGTTTCGCTTTACGGGGGACCATTCAACGGAGTCCATCGATGCCCTCGATGCTCCGGTCCGGGTGGTGAAGGTTGAAGGAAACACCTCGGTCGAAGGGATCTTCGGAATGACGGGAGACTTCAAAGGGTGGTTCTCCGACGACGAAGCCGGGGTTCCGATCAAGGGAAAACTCACAGTACTGCTCGGCAACGTGACGATAGAACTGATTCAGTGGAACCGAAAGGGGTGGAATCCCCCGCAGTAGCTCCGCGGCCGCCTCTGTTTTTTCCCAGGCCGGTTTTTAGTACCTTCCTCGTTGAGGCTGCGCCTGAGGCAGCATATCATCGACCGGGATTTATGGCATCTGCTCTTCCACGCGACACGGATCTTCCCCGCCCGTCGGCAATGATTGTCTCCGCTTCGGCCGGCGCCGGGAAGACTCATACCCTTGCAATGCGGCTGATCCAGCTGCTGCTTTCCCCCGCGGTTCCCAGAAACGACCTGAAGAATATCCTCGCTGTTACGTTCACCAATGCCGCCGCCGCGGAGATGAAGCAACGGGTCCTGAAGTTGCTCAAGGAGATTGCTCTCGACCCCCTCGCAAGTGCGGCCTCAGAGGCCGGGACACTCGTTTCGCTCGATGCGGCCGCCCTGAGCCGTCGCGCAGGAGAAATGGTCGGAACCATTCTGGACAGATACGGCGATTTCCAGGTCAGAACCATCGACAGCTTCATGACGCGTGTGTTCAAAGCCACCGCCCTCGAGTTCGGATTCCAGCCCGAATTCGAGATCGTCATGGACCAGAAGCCGTTGATCGCATACGCGTTTGATGTCTACGCCCGTGGGGCGGCAGCCGACGAGACGCGGATGGCGGAACTGCGGCAGGTCGTCAGACTGCTGACCGATCAGGTTGAGAGCGGAAGAACCTTTCCGTGGGATCCGTACGCGCGCATGATTTCCAGGGTCACGGAGATCCTGCGGACACTCGCCTCAAAGACCGCAAGCCTTTCCTCGAAAGACCGGTCGTGGGAGCTCCCTGGGGAGCTCGAGAAGCTCCGGTCGGCCGGCCGCGGGCTGCAGGAGGCCGTTTCGGCCACAACGCTGACCATGAACAGCCGCCTCGCGGACGATCTTGCCGCCGCCGCCGGCGAGGAATGGAGAGTTTTGCTGGGGAGAAAAGAAAAGGGCGCCGTGGTCAACACCCCAAAGACCGCGGCGGGAAGGGCCGAGCTTGCCGGGCGTGAACATGAGTTCCTGGAGCTCCTGGGCCGTTTCAACAGCTCCAGGCAGCGCCTGGCGGTGCTCGACGCTGCGCTGTTTTACAGGCCCTTTACCATTGCGCTCCGCACCGTGTCATCGGCAATCGAGGAGGCGAAGCGGCGGAAGGGAGCAATCGCCATCGACGATGTCAACCGGATGCTGGTGGAATTCCTCGCTTCCGGTACGGTCCCCCAGGTGATGATTGTCCTTGGCGAACGGATTGCACATTACCTCATCGATGAATTTCAGGACACGTCCCCCGTGCAGTGGGCCGCATTGCGCGTGCTCGTTGAGAACGCCCTCGCGGAGGGAGGGTCTCTTTTCGCCGTGGGGGATACAAAACAATCGATCTATGGGTTCCGCGGCGCTGATTGGCGGATCATGCGGAATCTGTATGACGGCCGTGAAACGATCATCGGGAGTCCCGTCATCGCTTCCAGCCTGGACCGGAATTACCGGAGCGGCGAGGCCATCGTCAGGTTCTTAAGAGAAGTCTTTCAAAACCGGGTGGCGGCAACCAGCTATGCCCGGTACGCACCCCTGAGCGGCCTCCATGACTACATCCAGGAGCCTGCCGACACCCGCCGCGGCGCAGGGTATGTCGAGGTGCTGCATCTCCCGAATACTCCCGAGCGCCCCGAAGCCGCCGCTCTGACCGGTCTGATCGACGATGCCCTTCACCGAGGCTTCCGGCGCGGCGACATTGCCGTCCTGACCCCATCGAACCAGGCTGTCCTGGAGATCAGCACCTGGCTGAATGGTGCGCGGATCTCCTTCCTGTCCCACAGCAGCCTCGATATTCGAACGAGAAAGACCACTGCCGAACTACTGGCCCTGCTCTCGTTCCTCGAGTCTCCGGTCGACGAGCTGGCGTTCGCGACCTTCATCCTGGGTGATCTCTTTGGCGCCTTCTGTTCAGCCGAGTTCCCCGGCCTCGATTCCGCAGTCATGCGAGGGCTCATTCTGGAGCGCTGGCAGCGGACCGGGCCGGCCGGCCGCCATCCGCTGTATGGACGCTTCCGCGAGCAGTTCCCGGCTGTGTGGGACAGATGCTTCGAAAGCCTGTTCTCCGCCGTCGGCTATCTCCCGCTCTACGATGTGGTCTGCGAGGTATTCAAGACGTTCGATCTGCTGAGGCTGGCTGAGGACGAACAGAGCGGGCTGATCAGGTTCCTGGAAGTTGTGAAGGAGTTCGAGGCGCTCGGGAACAACAGTCTGAAGGAGTTCCTCGTGTACACGGATGACGAGAGTGACAAGGAGATGTGGAGCATTGAACGGCAGCAGAACCCGGAAGCCGTGACCGTTATGACCGTCCACAAGGCGAAAGGGCTTCAATTCCCGGTGGTGATCACCCTGCTCTACGACGCGGAAAAACGACCCTCTCCGATGGTTTTCCATGAGGAGCCCGAAGGCCTGGAGCTCTGGCATATCACCAAAGGGGGATCGGGCAATGCGCCGGAGCTCGAGGCAGAGTACACGCGCGAGCTGGAACTATGCAGGGCGGATGAACTGAACAGGTTGTATGTGGCCTTGACCCGGGCCGAAGAGGAGCTCTATGTCGTGTGCGTTGATGACGGCAAGGGAGGTTTCCCGTCCATGCTGTTTCCCGGCCAGGAGGGCGGGAATGCTCGTCCGGCCCCCGGGAGGAGGACGACCGATGCGGCGACTGGAGCCATCCGCCCTGTGTCTCACACGCTGCGAACACCGGCGCGGCCGGGGGACGCCCGGCGCATTGGGTACCTTGAGACGCAGCGCGGAGACTACTATCACACCGCCCTGGCACGGCTGGGATTCCTGGAAGGAGACACGGCAGCGGCAGTCGAGTCGGTCCTGTCCTCCTCTGCACCTTCTGAGATCGAATCGCGGGAGCTCATCAGGGAACGGTTGCTGTCTTTCCTCTCCCTTGAGGAGATCCGCCTCCTGTTCATCCCGCGCGAAGGGAGGACGGTCAGGACCGAACAGGAATTCCTGAGCCGTTCGGGCGCCCTGTACAGGATGGACCGGCTTGTCATTGACCCCTCCGAGGTGACGGTGATCGATTTCAAGACAGGCGGAGAGGGTGGGGAAGAGGTGTACAGGGAACAGATCCGCAACTACATCGCTATCCTGCGGGACATCTTCCCCGGCTGCCCCGTCAGAGGGGCGATAGCATACATCGACGGCGGACGTCTCTCCTTCATCAATCCTGAACCGCCGGTGCGCTCATGAGCACAACCGTCGTCATCCCGGCTACCGAACACCTGGTGCGGACAGCCCTCCGTTTCCTGGAGCCGGCCGTCCATGACTATTCGTCCTCCGCCGTGGTGTTCCAGGGAAAGCGACCCGCACACTTTCTCAGGAAAGAGCTGGCTGGAAGACACGGCTCGGCCTGTATACCGCCGCGCATCTTTTCATTCGAATCGCTGACCGATTATGTGTACGGAACGCTTGACGGGCCTGTCCAAACGGAGGCGACGCCTCTCGATGCGGTCGGCCTCCTGTATGATCTTCACCTGTCCATGACGGACCGGATCGGGGGGGAAAAGTTCAACCGGCTTGACGCTTTCCTTCCCCTCGGGCTCCGCCTGTACGACGCGCTGGAAGAGCTCAGCATGCACGAGGTCTCGCCGGAGGGCCTTCGCGCTGCGCTTCCCCTCTCGCAGCTGCCCAATGCCGAACGTCTGTCCGGATTGTTCGAGGCATTCTATGAGCGGCTCAGAGCTTCCGGGCATCAGACCCGCGCAATGCGGCTCGGCTTTGTGGCGGAACGGGTTGCTGATATCGACCTGTCGAGGTTCGGACGTATCGTCGTGGCGGGGTTCTACTCGTTCGCCCCTCTCGAGAGAGTCCTCGTGCGCTTTCTACGGTCATGCGATCAGGCGGTGTTCATCTACCAGGAAGGTCCCGGCCTTGCCGGCCGGCTGCAGGAGGTCGGAGATGCGACCCCGATTCCGCCCCCCGCGATGGCCCGGCCCTCGGTTCACTTCTACAAGGCCGGGGGGACACATGCGGAAGTGTTTGCCCTGAATCACGTCCTCCAGAAGTATCTGGAGCAGGGGACGCCTCTGGACGAACGGACGGTGGTTGTCCTTCCGTCTGCCGACGCCCTTTTTCCTGTTGCCCAGTGGACCCTCCCGCTTGTCCCCGGACAGAACTACAACGTTTCCCTCGGGTATCCGGCCGGGCGAACACCGACCTTCGGCTTCATTTCGAGCCTCCTGCAGATGATCACGTCGATGGACAGGGGGAGAGTCTACGGCCCCGATTACATTGCGTTCATGCTTCACCCGTATGCAAAAAACGTCCTGTGTGACGGCAAGCCCGAAACCACCCGGATCCTCGTCCACGCAATCGAGGAGGCCCTTGCCAGCGGGTCCGGGGCGGCCTTCATAAGACTCGAGCGGATAGAGCAGGACGAGATACTGCTCAATGCGGTTGCCGGCCGCACGACGGCACCGGTCCTGACGAGTTCGCGCGTGGCCGGGCATCTCAGGCTCCTGCATGACACGTTCATCCGCCGGCTGCTTGGCGCGCAATCTCTTGGGTCCTTTGCCCGGTCCCTGATCGAAATCCTGATCTTCATCGACGATCGCAGTACCGTCCGCCGGCATGAGTTCTTCCGGCCATTCGCGGTCGCGCTCCTTGAACAGTTGAATCTGCTGGCGTCATCGCGTCTTGCCGCATACCGCGATGACGATCTGACGCCGTATTGCACCATTACCCTGCGGTGGCTGCGCGAAGCGTCAGTGCCGTTTCCAGGGACCCCGGTGCAGGGACTGCAGGTCCTCGGTCTGCTGGAGACCCGGAATCTGCAGTTCGAACGAGTGTGCATCCTCGACTGCAATGATGATGTTCTGCCGGGCTCACCCGATATTGACCCGCTCCTCCCCCCGCCGGTGCGGCTTGCACTACACCTCCCGATGCCCGAGGAACGTGCCGCTCTCATCGAGTATCATTCCGCGGTCCTCCTCGGCGGGGCGGCCGAATCGCATCTCCTGTATCAGGAGGGCGGGAAAAAAGAGCGGAGCCGGGTGATCGAGCGGCTCTTCTGGGAAAAGGAACGTCGTGAAGGAAAACTGCTCGGCGATGCCTCTGTGACGCCTATATTGTTCAATGTGAATCTGGCCAACCACCGCCCGGACCCCATTGCCAAAACCCCCGCCATGAACGGGGCGCTCGAATCCAGAACGCTCACAGCATCGGCTCTCGACACTTACATGGCGTGCCCCCTCAGGTTTTATTATGCATGTCTCCTCGGACTCAGGGAGAAACGCCAGGTCGAGGCCGACATGGATGCGGCCGGCATCGGGACCCTGGTGCATGAGGTGCTGAAAACGCTGGACATCGGCCGCTGCGGGAGACGACTGAAGGCGGAGGAGCCGGCCGCCTCGGAACTTCAGCGCGCGATTGGCACGGTCTTCGCCGCGCACTTCGGGGAGGACGTGTCGGTAGCCCAGATCCTGGTCAGGGAACAGATCGAGGCCCAGGTCGGGCGATATCTCTCCTGGTATCGGCAGGAGGTCCTTGCCAGGGATGAGGTGACGCTTGTGGGTTTGGAAGTGCCCCTCTCCGGCCAGTTCGGCGGCAGGCGCTTTACCGGCCAGGCCGACCGGGTCGAACGCCGCGGGGATCGGACGGTGATCATCGATTACAAAACCGGCGGGGATGAGAAGCGATACCGGATCAATGTCGGCAAGGTGGACCCCGAAGACAGCTCGACATGGGCGTCCTCCATCCGCTCGTTCCAGCTTCCCCTGTATCTCATCATGCTCGGCTCATCGACCGGGGAGGCGATTGGCGGGATCGATCCGATGTATGTGCTGCTCGGTCACTCAGCCCGGCCCATGCATCCTGAACTCCCTTTGTTTGATGCCGGTCCGGCGCGCGGCGAACAGTGGGACAAAATCACCCGCACACTGTCTGGCGTACTCGCGGGGTTGTTTGACCCCGGGCGTCCTTATGCCGCGCCAGAAGATCTGTCTGGCTGCTGCCCGGGCTGCTCGTTTCGAAGCATCTGCGGAACCGGGTGGGTCAGGGGAGCGGGGTAATTCCTGCCCCCCGCTTGAGCATGAGCGGCATCCAGACGTCGAGGTCAGGCCAAACGGTCAGATCCCGCGAAGCGGGATCTGACCGAACGGTCCCGAACGGTCAGACCAAACGGTCAGACTAATCAGATTACAACGTCAGACTAAACGGTCCGACCACACAGTCCCATTCAGCCAGCAAAGGATTCCTGTCATGTTGAATATCGCGCAGATTCTCTCGGACGAATTGTCATTGCAGGAATCCCAGGTCATCAATGCCCTCCAGCTTCAGGCCGAGGGAGGTACGATCCCGTTTATCGCCAGGTACCGCAAAGAACGCACGAACGAGATGAACGAGGTTCAACTCCGGCAATTGTTCGACCGCTTCGCCTACCTGACCGAGCTGGAAGAGCGCAAGACCACAATCCTCAAATCCATCAAAGAACAGGGAAAACTCACCCCCGAACTGCGCACCTTGATCGATGAGTGCCGGCAAAAGAATGTCCTCGAGGACCTGTACCTGCCGTACAAGCCCAAGAAACGTACCCGGGCGACCGTTGCGCGCGAAAAAGGGCTCGGTCCTCTGGCCGGGTTCATCAAAGGTCTCAATGGACCCGGGACACTTGCGGCGGACCTCGAGGGGGAAGCGGCCAAGTATGTATCGGAGGAACATGGAGTGGCCGCTCCGGCCGATGCGCTTGCGGGGGCTTCGGACATCCTGGCGGAGGAAGTCTCCGAGAAGGCCGATCTCCGCGCATTCCTCCGCGACTACATTCTGAATGAAGGGGTGATCATCTCACGTATCAAGGATGAGTTCCTTCCGGGGACGACCAAATTCGAGATGTACAGGAACTACAGGGTCCGTGTGAAAGACATCCAGCCTCACAACATGCTCGCCCTGCGCCGCGGGGAGAAAGAGGGGAAAGTCGTCTTTGACGTCGAGCTTGATGAGGCGTTTGTCCAGACGTTCATGGAATCGCGGGAAATCATGGCCGCCGCCCCGTCCGTGCGGGACTTTCTCCGGGCAATGCTGAAAGACGCCTATGAACGACTCATGAGGACAACGCTGATCGGCGAGGTACGCTTCATCAAAAAGGAGGCAGCCGATATCGATTCCATTAAGACATTTGAGACAAACCTCAGGGAACTCCTGCTCTCCTCTCCCGCCGGGACACAGCCAACGCTTGCCGTCGATCCCGGCTTCCGGACGGGGTGCAAGGTTGCGGTCATTGACGGGACCGGCAAGTTCCTTGAGTATCATGCTGTGCACCCGCATCAGTCGGAGGGGGAGCGGAACAGGGCAACAGCCACAGTGCGGCAACTCCTCGAGCAGCATGCGATTCGCCTGATCGCCATCGGCAACGGGACCGCAAGCCGCGAGACGGAGGAATTCATCGGAGAAGCGATTGAGCCGCTCGAACCGAAACCCGTCAAGGTGATTGTGAACGAATCCGGCGCTTCGGTCTATTCCGCCAGCGAGGTTGCAATAGAAGAGTTTCCAGACCTTGACGTGACCGTCCGGGGCGCAATCAGCATCGGCAGGCGCCTGCAGGACCCTCTGGCGGAGCTTGTCAAGATCGATCCGAAGTCGATCGGCGTGGGGCAGTATCAGCATGATGTCGATCAGCGGCTGCTCAAGAAGAAACTGGAAGAGACCGTGGAGAGCTGCGTGAACTTCGTTGGCGTGGATGTCAACACGGCATCGAAGGAGCTGCTTTCATTTGTGGCCGGGGTGAATACAGGCATAGCGAAGAACATCGTCGGTTATAGAAACGATCACGGGCCGTTCCGCAACAGGAACGAGCTCAGAGAAGTGCCAAAGTTCGGTCCGAAAACTTTCGAGCAGGCGGCCGGATTCCTGCGTATCCGCCAGGGAGACAACCCGCTTGACAATTCGGCCGTGCACCCCGAAAGCTACGGTGTTGCACAGCAAATGCTCTCCGATCTGGGGATCGGCCTGGAGGAGGCGGCCAGAAACCCGGATGCCCTCAGGAAGGTCGAGCTCGCGAAGTACGTGACAACGGACGTCGGCGAACCGACCCTCCGCGACATCCTGGAGGAGCTTCGGAAGCCGGGGCGTGATCCCCGCGAGGAATTCCGGTATGCGATATTCAAGGAGGGGATCAAGGGACTGAGCGATCTTTCTCCTGGGATGGAGCTCGAAGGGGTCATTACCAATGTTGCCGATTTTGGCGCATTTGTGGATATCGGAGTCCACCAGGATGGCCTGGTCCACATTTCCCAGCTTGCGGACCGGTATGTCAAGGACCCCCGCATGGTGGTCAAGGTGGGGCAGATCGTGAATGTGAGGGTCCTGGAGGTGAACCTGGCTCTAAAGAGGATCAGCCTGACCATGAAAACAAGCAAGTCTCAAGGGGAACCTGCGGCGAAGATTTCCGGTGATTCCAGGAAAAGCTCTGCGAGAAAAACCGGGGGCGGAGGCCCCTCCCCTTCCGACAAGAAGCCAAAAAGCGGCCCAGAAAAGGAGAAAAGCTCGTTCACCCTTGATGACCTGAAGAGGAAATTCAATTCGGGGAAGTCCTAGCCTCAGAAAACGCCTCCGCACCGGGATCGCCCCAGGAACGGTTTGAGGGTTTGTTCCGTTTTTAGGAGGGGAAGTGGTTCCGTTGGAACCCGTGAAGGGGAAGGTGCCGGGGAAATCGCA